>Ga0335081_10000642_pt1 | contig 57871 bp, 58 predicted proteins | sample Lox_Sample_35_FD_206713 | JGI IMG/M metagenome (GOLD analysis project Ga0335081, IMG submission 206713) | Soil microbial communities from Loxahatchee National Wildlife Refuge, Florida, United States - Lox_Sample_3.5 | ecosystem: Environmental > Terrestrial > Soil > Wetlands | place: USA...
CTTCTCGTGCGCTGGGAGTTTTATCCGAAGAACTTCCTTGGCTTTGTGCAACTCGCCTGCCTCATCATCCTCTTCAGACGATTTTGAGATAGGTTCTAGTGCATGATCCCGAAAAAGTGGAAGCCGGTTTTCGGATGAGATCATGCACAAACTAGGATTCTAGACCATGATCCGATTCACTTGAATCGGATCATGGTCTAGAGGCGCGCCAGGAGGCGCCGATGGTGCCGCAGCGTCACGCTCTCGGTTGCGCCAAGATTTGGGCCATCATCTGCGCCGCGGCGGCGGCCGTCGTCCTGCTGTCGGCGCCTGTGCTGCACGCGGCGCTGCCGGGCAACGCCGACGATACCTCGGGCCGCACCTCCTATGCCGGGCAATTGCTGATCGCGGCGCCGTCGCTGCAGGGCTCGGCGTTCGAGCGCACCGTTATCCTGATGGCGCAACATAGCCGCGACGGCGCGCTCGGCATTGTCATCAATCGCCCGCTCGGCGAGCGGCCGGTCGCGAGCCTGCTCGCGGCCTTCGGCGCCGACGCCGCCGGCGTCTCGGGTAAAGTGCGGGTTTTTCTCGGCGGCCCGGTCAGCCCGGAGATCGGCCTTGTCGTCCACGGCACCGACTATCGTCTCGCCAACACCATCGACATCGACGGCAAGGTCGCGCTGACGCCCGCGCCCGACGTGCTGCGCGATATCGGCCTCGGCAAGGGGCCGACCAAGAGCCTGGTGGCGTTCGGCTATGCCGGCTGGGCGCCATCGCAGCTCGACAACGAGATCGCGCGCGGCGACTGGTACACTATGCCGGAGGATCCGGCGCTGGTGTTCGACGACGACCGCGCCAAGGTGTGGGCCGAGGCCATGGCGCGACGGAAGGTGGATCACTGATGCCCGAGTTCCACGGTGTCTTTCCCTATCTCGTGTCGCCCGTCGACCCCGACGGCCGGGTCCGCGGGAAAGTGCTGGCGCAGCTCGTTGACGATCTCATCGCAGCTGGCGTGCATGGCTTGACGCCGCTCGGCTCGACCGGCGAGTTCGCCTATCTCGACAACGCGCAGCGCGCGGCGATCGTGCGCCTAACGATCGAAGCCGCTGCCGGCCGCGTGCCGGTCGTCGCCGGCGTTGCCGCTACCGCGACCGTCGATGCGGTGGTGCAGGCGCGGGCATACCAAAAACTCGGCGCCGACGGCATCCTCGCCATTTTGGAGTCGTACTTCCCACTGCAGGAGGCGCAGGTCGAAGAGTATTTCCGCGCCATCGCCGACGCCGTCGACGTGCCGGTCGTGCTCTACACCAATCCGCAATTCCAGCGCACCGATCTGACGCTCGACGTCATCGCGCGGCTCGCGGCGCATCCGCGCATCCGCTACATCAAGGACGCCTCGACCAATACCGGGCGGCTTCTTTCGATCATGAACCGCTGCGCCGATCTGAAAGTCTTCTCCGCCTCCGCGCATATCCCGGCTTGCGTCATGCTGATCGGCGGCGTCGGCTGGATGGCGGGGCCGGCCTGCATCGTGCCGCGTCAGAGCGTGCGCCTCTATGACCTCTGCCGCGCCGGGCGCTTCGCCGAGGCGATGGATTTGCAACGCGACTTGTGGCGCATCAACGAAGTGTTCGCCCGCTTCAATCTCGCCGCCTGCATCAAGGCGGCGCTCGCCTTGCAGGGCTACGACGTCGGCGATCCGGTGCCGCCGCAGGCGCCGCTCGGTGCCGACGCGCGTCGCGCCATCGCCGCGGCGCTGGAGGTGGTGCGCGAGACGATGCCGGCCTGAGGCGGCGGAACCGGGACAACTGGCCCAAGCACCGGTCGGAAGCAATTGTTAATTTCTCCCAACGGATTCTTAACGCCTCTTTGCTAAGGCTGCCGCTACGCTACGTCGTGCGGGTGGCGACGCAGAGGTCGTTGTGGCATCGATTGGTTCCGAGCAGGCGTCGCGTTCGCAGTGGCTCGGCTCTTGGTTCTCCTCGTGGCGGACGGACGGCGGCACGGTTGCGCGATTGCGCGAATTGTTCGCCGGCGGCAGCGATTCCTCCCTGGTGCGCCGGCTGGCCGGCACCGCCTTCATCATCCGCATCATCGCCGCCGTGCTCGCGTTCGTCGCGCAGATCGTGCTGGCGCGCTGGCTCGGCGGCGTTCAGTTCGGCATCTATGTCTATGCCTGGACCTGCCTGCTGCTGGTCGGCGGCATCGCCGATCTCGGCCTCGGCTCGGCGGCGCAACGCTTCATTCCCGAATATACCGAGCACAAGCGCTTCGATCTCCTGCGCGGCTATCTCGCGGGCAGCCGCACGCTCGCGTTCCTGATCGGAACCGCGATCGCCGCGGCGGTCATCGCCGTCATCGCGCTGACGCCGCTCGCCAAATCCAACACCGTGCTGCCGCTTGTGCTCGGCTGCGCCGCCATCCCGGCCTTCTCCCTCGCATCGGTGCAGAGCGGCATCGCGCGCTCCTATGACTGGATCAATCTGGCGCTCGGGCCGACCTACATCCTGCGCCAGGTTGTGCTGATCGCGCTGATGGGTCTCGCCTACGGGGCCGGCCTGGCGATGGACGCGGTGACGACCATGGCGGCGTGCCTCGTCACGCTGTGGGCCTGCACCTTCGGCCAATTGCTGTTCGTCAACCGGCGGCTTCACGCCGCGGTCGCACCGGGAGCCAAGGCCTACGCGCCGCGCGCCTGGCTTACCACCTCGACGCCGATCTCGCTGGTCGAGGGCTTCTACGTGCTGCTCACCTACTCCGACGTGATCATCCTCACCCAGTTCCGGCCGCCGCAGGAGGTCGCGGTCTATTACGCCGCCGCCAAGATCTTGGCGCTGGTCGCGTTCATCTATTTCGCGGTGGCGCAGACGGCCGCCCACAAATTCTCCGAATATCACGTCACCGGCGACCGCACACGGCTGGTCGATTTCGTCGCGCAGACCGTGCGCATGACGTTCTGGCCGTCGCTCGCCTTGATCGCCGTCCTGCTCGCGCTCGGCGAGCCGCTGCTGTCGATGTTCGGCAAGGATTTCGTCGGCGGATATCATCTGATGTTCATCATCGCCATCGGGCTGTTGGCGCGCGCCGCGGTCGGCCCGGCCGAGCGGCTCCTCAACATGCTCGGCGAGCGGCGGCGCTGCGCCCACGTTTATGCCGGCTCGTTCCTGATCAATGTCGCGCTGTGCTTCGTGCTGATCCCGCGCTTCGGCGCGGTCGGCGCCGCCACCGCCAGCGCCACGGCGCTCGTCTTCGAGTCGGTGTGGCTGTTTGTGGTGGCGAAAGTCCGCCTGGGGCTGCACTGCCTGGTCTTCGGCCGGCCGCGAGATCGCTGAGCCGGTCATGGCCGCGACGCCTAGTTCGAAGCCCGCCATCGATCGCACTGCGCCGGTTGCCTGCGACAGCGCCGCCGCCGCGATCGCCAGCATCCGCCGTGCCGCCGTCGCCGACCGCTATGCCGCTGGCGCGCTCGCCGTCGAATGGCGTCCGCTGTCCGCGCTTGCCGCAATCGCCGACGACTGGCGGGCGCTCGCCGCCCGCGTGCTCGAGCCGAACGTGTTCTACGAGCCCGCCTTCGCGCTGCCGGCGGCCGAGGTTTTCGGCCGCGACGCCGGCGCGCTGCTGGTATGGTCGGGCACGAGCCCGCGCCAGCTCCTGGGTCTCTTTCCGGCGCGCGTCGAGCCGCGCCGCTATCGGTTCAAGCTGCCGGTTCTCGCCGGCTGGACCCATCCATTCGCACCGCTCGGCACGCCGCTCGTGGAACGCGAGACCGCCGACGCAGTGATCGCCGCCTGGCTCGCGCATCTCGCCGACGACGCGAACCTGCCCGGATTGATGCTGCTGCCATTTTTGCCGGTAGACGGCCCGTTCGCGACGACGCTCGCTGCAATCTTGCGGCGGGCGCAGATGCCGTACGCCGACCTCAGGCGTCACCAGCGGGCGCTGCTGGTGCCGGGCGACGACCGCCTGTTCTACATCGAGCAGTCGCTCGGTCAGCACCGGCACAAGGAGCTGCGCCGCGGCGTTCGCCGCCTCGGCGATCTCGGCGCGCTGTTGTTCACCACCGCCACCGAGGTCGCCGACGTCGACGCCGCCATCGCGGATTTCTTTCGGCTCGAGCAGCGCGGCTGGAAAGGCCGCGCCGGCACCGCGGCAAGCCAGCACGACGAGGTCTGCCGCTTCATCGCCGCGGCGACAGGTGCCCTTGCGGCCGAAGGCAGGGTCATGATCGACCGCATGCTGCTCGACGGTCGCGCCATCGCGGCGACCGTCACGCTGCGCAGCGGCGATACCGCCTGGTTCTGGAAGATCGTCTACGACGAGACATACGCCCAGCATTCGCCGGGCGTTATTCTCACCTACGCCATGACCGAGGAGCTGGTTGACGATCTGACCATCGTCCGCACCGATTCCTGTGCCGCGCCGAACCACCCGATGATCGACCGCGTCTGGCGCGAGCGCTTGGCGCTCGCCGATCGCCTGATCGCGGTGCGGCCGCAGGCGCCGTTCGGCGTGGCGCGCCGCCTCGAAGGGCTGCGCAACGCCGCGATCGATGCGGCCAAGGCCATACGCAGCCGCGTGCGCGGCTGAGGCGGCACCCGGCCGCGGTCTCTTCCCAGGCTCTTCCCATGCGGTAGTTTTTCGGCCATGAGACCGGGCTCTCGACGGGAAGTCTTTGCATGGCCAATCCGATCGCAATTCGCATGGGCGGCTACGGGCCGCCGACGACCGGCTTTTCGCGCGCGCTCAAATTCATCGGTGATGTGCTGACGGCGGAATTCGGCGACCGCATCGACGTCAAGTACGTCTGGAACATCATGGATTTCGGCTACCGCGCCGAGGACATTCTCTGGCTGGTCGAGGACGGCGTGCTGACGCTCGGCTATCAGTCGTCGAGCTATCTGACCGATCGGGTGCCCGCGCTCGGCTTTGTCGACCTGCCGTTTCTGTTCGCGACCCGCGACCAGGCGCGCGCCGCCATGGACGGCGCGCTCGGCCGCTGTCTCGGCGAAGCCATCGAGGGGAAAGTCAACTATCGCATCCTCGGCTGGTTCGAGAACGGCTTCCGTCACATCTCCAATCGGCTGCGGCCGGTGCACACGCCGGACGATCTGAAGGGCATGCGCATCCGGGTGCTGCCGAGCGAGGTGCAGGCGCGCACCTTTGCGCTCCTTGGCTGCGAGCCGCTGCGCATGGATTTGACCGAGGCGATCGAGCGCATCAAGGCCGGCACTATCGACGCGCAGGAAAATCCGTTCGCCAACACCGTAACCTACGGCGTGCACAAGTTTCACCGCTTCCATACCGTGACCAACCACTTCTACATTTCGCGGCCGATCTTTCTGCATCGTCCGGCGTTCGAGGCCTGGCCGCAGGATCTGCAGCGCGCCATGCAGGCGGCGATCGAGCGTGCCGTCGATTTTCAGCGGGAGCTTGCCATCGAGGAGGACCGCGAAGCGCGCGCCGCGATCCTCGCCGCCGGCTGCGAGATCACCGAGCTGACGGCGGACGAGCTCGAACAATTCCGCGCCGCCGTGGCACCCCTCACCGAACAGGCACGCGGCACGTATGGAAGTAAGCTGTTTGAGATGGTTGGTTCCTGAGCCTCATGGTGAGGAGCGGCGCGTAGCGCCGCGTCTCGAACCATCACGCTCAGAGCAGCATCCTTCGAGACACGCCCTTCAGGCGTTTCTCGGGATGAGGCCGACGAGGTTAGCCGCGCCGCTCGTCGGGCTTGGCGAGAATGAGCGACCAGAACACCTTGTACTTCGACTTCGGCGCATAGACCGCGGCAATGCCCATCTTGGTGACGTTGGCGTTGAGCATGTTGGCGCGATGCGGCGGCGAATCGCGCCAGCCGGAGAACGCCTCGGCCAGGGTGTGATAGCCGGCGCCGATATTCTCCACCGCGACCGCGGCGTCGAAGCCGGATTTCTGGATGCGGTCCTGGAACGGCCGGCCGGCGTCGTGATCGAGCTTGTCGCGCGCCGCCATGACGCGGGCCTGGTCGGCGGCAAGCCGCATCAAATCTGGGTCGAGCGTCACCACGCCGAGCCCGTTATTGCCGCGATAGCCCGAGATCATCGACTGCGCCGCACCGGCGTCGAGCGTGGCGTCGGTGGTGGCGAGGTCGATATAGAAGCTCGGCTGGCCCGACGGCGCATTGCCGGCGCAGCCGCCGAGGGCGGCGACGCCTATCAAAGCGCCGCAGGCGAGCAGCGCTGTCGATGGCCGGTTCATGCGCGGATATCCCCCAAGCCCGCGCCACAGTGCCAACGAAAAAGTGTCGGAAGGATGAACACTAGCGCCAAAGGGCCGCTGTGCGATCGGTAGATCTCGGTTGATCCGGTACGCGCCCTGGCGTCGGCGGAAGCCCTCAACTGCGATCCGCCGCAGCCGACCGGCGCGAGGGTCACGCCACGTCTTCTAGTATCGACTGGCGCTTATCGTCGATCAAACCTGCGTGCTGCGCTACGACAACGAAACCGGCAAGGGCGATCATCGTCACCTGATGAATGCAGAGATGCGTCTAATTTCGTCGACGTAGACACGCTGCTTGCAGACCTCTGGCACGACATCGAAAACATGAGGCGATGAAATGAAGGTCGTGACGCAGGTGCCGGCCCGATGACCATTCGTGAGGCGGCACGCCGCGTGGATCGCGACGTCAAGGCAGTCCACGGCGACGTGCATGCCTTGTTGAATGCCGGCATTCTGCAGAAAAACGTCGTGGGCAATATTGTCTTTCCATACGATGCCATTCGGGTCGACGTAATGTTGCGCGCGGCTTAAATCCGCGCGCCGTCGCCTGCCATTGCTGGTTGTTCGCGATCAGCGCTCAGCTTTTATTAAGGGTTCGTGCACCGATCGTTAACCGCAAAACAACCGCTTCCGGCCTAGGCTGCCGCGAACAATTTCGGCGCATTTGCGATGTCGGTTGGCCACGTCCTATCGAAGGCAAGCCGCAACTGGGGCCTCGTCGTTCTGGCGGGCGTGCTCGGCTTTGCCGCTGGGCTCATCGGCTATTCCGCCTATGGGTCGGACTGGGTCGCCGCGCTGTTGACGCAGGCGTCGCCGACGGTTGCCGCCAGCGTCGTGGCGCTGCCGGTCGGGCTTGCGGCGGCGGCTGCCGCCGGCCTGTTCGTCAACGAGCGCCGGCGCATCAAGGCCCGGCAGTTGCGCGCTGCGCTCAACAACATGTCGCAGGGCCTGTGCATGTTCGACACCGCGGCGCGGCTCGTGCTGTGCAACGACCGCTATGTCGAAATGTACGGCCTGCGACCCGAGCTCGCCGTGCAGGGCACGCCGTTGCGCAAGCTGCTCACGTACCGCGCCGCTGCCGGCAACTTCGACGGCGATGCCGACGCCTACATCGCCGACTGCCTGCGTCAGGTGGCCGAGAACCGCACTGAAACCAAGACCAATCATATCAACGGCCGAACCATCATGCTGGTCAGTCGGCCGATGCCGAACGGCGGCTGGGTCGCCACCCACCTCGACGTCACCGACCAGCTGTCGGCGGAGTCCGAGCGCGATCTGCTGCGCCAACGCGAAGAGCGCCGTCGCATCGTCGATGCGGCGATCGTGTCGTTTCGCGCCCGCTTCGAGGGCATGCTCGAGACCGTCGGCCACAGCGCGACGGCGATGAAGGCGGCGGCGGAAACGCTTCTCACCACGTCCGATCACACGCTGCAGCGCACCGAGGGCGCCGTGCACGGCTCCAACGAGGCCTCGGCGAATGTCGAGACCGCCGCCGCCGCGGCCACCGAAATGTCGGCGTCGATCAAGGAGATCAGCCGGCAATTGATGCAGGCGAACGACGTGGTGCGCTCGGCCGTCGACGACGCCGGCGCCACCAACGACGACATCGCGGCGCTGGCGCGGATGGCCGGCAAGATCGGCGACGTGGTCAAGCTCATTCAGGATATCGCCGGCCAGACCAATCTGCTGGCGCTCAATGCCACCATCGAGGCGGCGCGAGCCGGCGAGGCCGGCCGCGGCTTCGCCGTGGTCGCCTCCGAGGTGAAATCGCTCGCGGTGCAGACCGCCAAGGCGACCGAGGAGATCACCCGCGAAATCCTCGCGGTGCAGACCTCCACCGGCAAGGCGGTGGCGGCGATCCGCGCCATCACCGAGCGGATGCGGGACATCAACCAGTACACCTCCGCCGTCGCCACCTCGGTCGAGCAGCAGGAATCGGCGACCGGCGAGATTTCCCACAATGTTGCCAGCGCCGCCGTCGGCGCCAAAGCGATCACGTCGGCGCTCGGCGAAGTCGCCGGCTCAGTCACCCAGACGCGCAGTTCGGCAGAGACCATGCTGGCGGCGACCGAAGAGGTCGAGACCGCGACGGCGAAGCTGCGCTCCGAGTTCGAGGAATTCTTGGCAACGGTGGCGGCGTAAGTCGCGCTTACGGCGCAACGAGCAGCTCGGGCCGATACTCGAAGTGCATGGTATCGTAGTGATACCATTTGCCGCCCCAGATGAAGCCGCGCTTCTCGAAGATCGCGACGATCTCCCGCGGCATGCGGTTGCGATAGGCGATAGCGCCGCCGTGAGGCCGCCAATACCAATAGTCCGAGTACGCGGTGTTGAGATCGATGGCGATGCCGTAGCCATGCGGGCTCGGCTGTCCGGTATCGGCTACGGCGCGGCAATTGTAGGTGCCGGCGCTCGGATAGGCGGCGCGTTTGATGGTTTCCGGCAACGCGTCGATCGCGGCCGACACCGCGCGCAATTGCGCATCGACGCCGTTCACCGCCGTGATGCGCACGATATTGCCACCGCTCCTGGGTAGCCAAGGGACGGCGACGAGATGCGGCGCCACCTCGCCTTTGCTGCAGTCGCCGTACATCTTGGCGAAGAACGCGGTGTTGCGAAACCGCCCCGGATCGGTGTCGGCGGCCGGCGGCTGCTGCAACGGTCCGCGCGGATAGGGGAGGCGAAACTGATCGGCGATGGAAGCGCGGCGCAGAAGTTCGGGAAACGTCTTGTGCTCGTCGCCGTCGGAGACCGGCATCGTCGTGCCGTCGCGCCAGCGCAAGACTTTGTCGTCATGGCCGGCGAGCGTGTCCGGATAGGCGGTGACCAATGTGTCGAGCGCGCGGCCCAGCGCATTGTCCTGCGCCGGCAGGCGCCCCGCGGCGGCAAGCAGCATCAACCCGGCGGCAACGCAAACCTCGGTCGCGCGCCAGGCGCCCACCTCATGCGCCAGTGTGCGTCGGCCAGTGCCGTTCGCGGAACCAGCTGCGGTAGTCGGTCATCTTGGCGCGCTGCGCGGCCGGCGCGTGGCGCTTGCAGGTTGCCGCTTCGTCGCTCTTGTCCGGCGCGCCCCAGCGGATTTCCACGCAGTCGTTCGGATTATACGCCATCTCGAAATCGGCGGCGCGGTCGATCACGTCCTTGAGCGTGAGCGTCCACGCCGAGCCGTCGCTGCGTGTGTAGGTGAGCTTGCGCGCGGCCAGCTCGGAGGCGAGCACGCGCTGCAAGTCGGCTTTGACGTCGGCGGCGCTCTTGCCCGGCGGGATGACAAAGCGGTCCGGACGCCGTGCCACGCGATCCGGATAGCCGCGCACCACGTCGATCGCGATCAACAGCCGGAAGTCGCGCGCCGGCGTCGAGAAATCCTCCCACGGGCCGTTGGTCTCGAAGATTGCCGGACCGTCCGGCATCGAGGCCTCGCCCTTCGCGCTGCTTTGATACTTGCGGCCGTTCTCGACCGAGGTGACGCGGGTCTTGACCTGCTCGTCGAGCGAAGCGATGGCGTCGACCATGGCGCGCTGCGGATCGAGCGGGTCAGGCGACATCACGTCGTCCATGCGGTCGTAGAATTCCTCGGGACTGAACTGCGACTGCTCCAGCGAGAAATCGCCGTACTGCGGGTTCTTGGCGATCTCGGCGTTGGTCAGGCGCCGCAGGCCGCCGCTGCCCTCGCGCATGATCGGCCGGAAGTGCTTGAAGCCCGGGCTGCCGAGCGCGGGCTCGCGCACGAACAGGAAATTGCCGCGCCAGAAGCGCTTGCGCGTGATCGAGCCGTCGGGCTCGGCGTCGACCGCGAGATAGACGCCCGGCCGGCCGTTCGCTTCCGGCACCAGATGCACCAGCATCAGGACGTGGCCGTACGGATCGGCGTAGACGGTGCCCGGCCGCAGCGCGCTTTGCGTCAGCGGCACGGTGTAGAAATCGGTGTTGTCGTCGTTCGCCGAGACGCGCACGGCGCCGGTATGGACGACGTCGCCGACGTCGCGCAGATAGGCGCCGAACGACGGCCGGCCCTTCGGGGCCTGCGCTTTGGCGGCAGGCGCAGCGGGCTCGGGTGCGGCCGCCGGCTGGGCCGGCGAGAACAATTGCGCGAGCGATGACGTCGGCGTCGCCGACGCGGTGTCCGACGGCGGTGTGGGCGGTGGCGTCCCAGCGTCGCGCTCCGGCGGCGGCGCCGGACGCGTCTTCTCCGGATGCTCGACGTCGAACCATTGGAAGCATTTCGGCGGCTTGCCGGCGGTGCCGCGCGAGCAATTGGAATAGCCGAACGGCAGGCCGAGCTTGAAGGCGAAATAGGCGCGCAGGAAGTAGACGAAGTCGGCGCAGTCCGGACGCAGCGACAGCGAAACATTGTCTTCGCCGGCGCCGAAATAATTGAACAGGAAGTTGCGCGACTTGTCGCGCAAGACTTCGTGCCACGCCTTCCACGCCAGCTCCTGCTCGGGCGGCGCGTCGAACAGCTTTGCGACCCAGGCCGAGTAGAGATTTTCCGTCGTGCGGTTCCAGGTATTGCGGATCGGCCATAGGCTTCCGGTTCCCGACAGCGGCGGGATTGGCGGCTTCACCGCGCTCACCGCGATGTCGCGGCTGATCGCCCCGCAGCCGGCTGGCGCGCGGTCGCGATTGAGCGTGGCCTTCCAGGTGCCAGCGGCAGGGGTGGCGACTTCGGCGTACCAGAAATACGGCGGTCCGCCGTTACGGTCGCGCGAGGACGCCGCGACCGCCCCGTTGGGCGCGACGAGCGCGAACTCGCCCTCGAGCGGCTTCTCCGAGACGACGAGCACGCGCAGCGGCGCGCCTTGCCACGGCGCGGCCGGCGCCGGCAGCACTGTGACCTCGGCGGCATCTTCGCAACCGCCCGACGGCGCCTGGGCGTATGCACCCGACGCCGAAAACAACAGGGCCAAGCATGCGCCTGCCACCGGCAACGGCGCAGTCGCGGCAGCAGCAATCCGGCGTGTGAGCAGCATGTGATCGACCTTCCCGGAATGTCTCGAAGCAGCCTGCGGTCCCTCGCCAGGCCCGAGGCCAAAGGATACCGAATCCGCCCCGTTCAGTCAGGGACTATGAAGGCGATTTTAGGTCACACCCGCCCCTGTGGGGACACGCCAAGTGCCTATCCGGATCGTGCCGGACGCTTGTCGTTGGGCCTATTTCCGATCATATCGGCGCTTGTTTCGTCTGCGGCGGGCGGCAAGCGGCATGGGCAAGATGAAGATCGGGAGCCTGAGCGTTGCCGTGACCGACGTCGGCTCCGGCCCGCCCGTGGTCCTGCTGCACGGTCTCGGCTGCGGCAAGCGCATGTGGTTCCACCAGATCCGGGCGCTGCGCCGCCGCTTCCGCGTCATCGCCTACGATCTGCGCGGCCACGGCCAGAGCGACGCCCCGCCCGACGCCACCGATTACTCCGCCGCCCATCTGACCCGCGATTTCATCGGCGTGCTCGATGCACTCGCGATCGAACGTGCGGCCGTCGTCGGTTTCTCGCTCGGCGGCGGCCCGGCCTTGGCGCTTGCCGCCGGCAAGCCGGAGCGGGTGTCGCGTCTGGTGCTGGCCGACGTCGGTGCGGGCGCCGAGGACCCGGTGAAGATCGAGGGGCTGGCGCGGCGCTGGGTGGCGCTGATCCGCCAAGTCTCCGTCGACCAAGGCGCGGCCGACGCGCTCGTCTGCGAGATGCTGCGCAGCGAGCTGTTCAAGCATTATGCGCGGCAGGGCGCGCGGCGCCGCGACCATATGGCGTCGCTCATTCGCGCAACACCGCTCGAAGGCCTGCGCTTCTCGCTGTCCGAGATCGTGGTCAAGCGGAAATCGCTGTTTCGGGCGGGAAGCGTGCTGCAATCCATCCGCGCGCCGACGCTCGTTCTCCTCGGCGAGCAGGACTACATGTGCAGCAAGTCGTCACGCCTCTTGGCGCAGACCATTCCGGGCGCGACGCTCAAGGTCATCAAAAATTCCGGCCACATGTTGCCGCTCGAACAGCCCGCGGCGTTCACCGCGGCGCTGCTGGAGTTTTTAGGCGAAGCCGAGCCTCAGCGGCCCGCCGCGTAATTCTGCATGCCGCGGGGGTTGGCGGCGGCGCGGCGGCGGCGGCCGACGCGCGAGGCTGCCGTGAGCCGGCCTTCCGACCAGGCCGGGCCGACTTCGACCACGTGGCCGCGGCGCTTCAACTCCTCGACGGTCTTCTGCGGCACGCGGCTCTCCAGCACCAGCACGCCGGGCCGCGCCGTGCGCGGCCAGAACGAGCTCGGGAAATGCTCGGAGTGCCAGGCCGGCGCGTCGATCGATTCCTGCAAATTCATGCCGGCATGGACGTGGCGCATGAAGAATTGCGTGATCCATTGATCCTGGCCGTCGCCGCCGGGCGAGCCCCAGCCAAGGTAGGGCTCGCCGTCGCGCAGCGCCATCGTGGGTGACAAGGTGGTGCGCGGCCGTCGGCCCGGCGCCAGCGCCGCCGGATGGCCTTCCTCGAGCCAGAACATCTGCGCCCGGGTGCCGAGGCAGAAGCCGAGCTCCGGAACGACCGGCGATGAATGCAGCCAGCCGCCCGACGGCGTCGTCGAGATCATGTTGCCGGCCTGGTCGACGATGTCCATGTGCACGGTGTCGCCGCGCGTCGCGCCCATCCGGCCGACCGTCGGCTCGCCGGCGCCCATGCGGCCCACGGTGGGCTCACCGGCGCCGGCGGCGAGCGGCGCCGCGTCGCGGCGGAGCTTCACCACCGCGCCGAAGCCCGAAATCGAGCCGGGCCGCAGCTCCAGCGACGCCTTGTCGGTCACGAGCTTGCGCCGCTCGGCGTTGTAGGCGTCCGAGAGAAGGGTCGCCATCGGCACTTCGACGAAATCGGGATCACCGTAGAACACCTCGCGGTCGGCATAGGCGAGCTTGGAGCATTCGACGATGAGGTGGATGAAATCGGGTCCAGTCGGATCGAGGCCGTCGAAGTCGTAGCCCTTGAGCAGCGCGAGCTGCTGCAGCGTCACCGGACCCTGGCCCCACGGCCCGGTCTTGCACACGGTGAAGCCGCGATAATCGTAAGTCAGCGGCGCTTCGACATGCGGCGTCCAGCGCGCCATGTCGTCTGCGGTGAGCACGCCGCGATGCGGCCGGCCGCTGGTATCCATGATCTCCTGGGTGCGGCAAAAGCGGTCGATGGCTTCGGCGACAAAGCCGTGCGACCAGGATTTGCGTGCGCGCTCGATCTGCGCCACGCGGTCGCCGCCGGCGCTCTCGGCATCCTTGACGATCCGCGCATAGGTCGCGGCCAGCGTCTTGTTGGTGAAGAGCGAGCCGGTCGCGGGCACCTCGTTGTTCGGCAGATAGACCGCGGCCGAGGTCGGCCAGTGGCGGCGGAACATGTCGGCGACGGTGGCGATGGTGGCATTGGTGCGCTCGAGCAGCGGATAGCCGTGCTCGGCATAGCCGATCGCCGGCGCCAGCACGTCGGCGACTTTCATCGTTCCGTAGTCGCGCAGCATCATCATCCAGGTCTCGAATGTGCCGGGCACGCAGGCAGCGAGGAGCCCCGTGCCGGGGACGAGGTCGAGGCCTTCGCCGCGGTAATGCGCGATGGTCGCGCCGGCTGGCGCCACGCCTTGCCCGCAGATCACTTCCGGCTTGCCGCGCTTGACGTCGTAGACGATGACGGGGACATCGCCACCCGGGCCGTTGAGGTGGGGCTCGACCACCTGCAGCGTGAACGCGGTCGCGACCGCGGCGTCGAAGGCGTTGCCGCCGCGCTCCAGGATGCCCATGCCGACGGCGGTCGCGATCCAATGGGTCGAGGCCACCACGCCGAACGTGCCTTCGATCTCCGGCCGGCTGGTGAAGGTGTTCGGATTGATGTTGGTCATGAATGCTCTCGGTGTCTTGCCGTTCATGGCGTGTTCGACCCTGTCGCGGCGGCCTTCTTGCACGATCTGCGGTTGCCGCCTAGAGACGTAAATCTACCGGGCTATGGGCTCGGCTGAAAGGGTGGGGGGGAGGACGACGCAGCGTGTCGCGCGATGCTCTTAAAGTCGGTTTGGCCGGGCTCGGCGCCGTCGGGCTTGAAGTGGCGCGGCGGATCGAGGTCGGCATTCCGGGGCTTGCGCTCGCCGCGGTCGCGGTGCGCAACCAGGACAAGGCGCGGCGCAACCTGCCGGGCGCGGGCGTGCGTATCCCGATCGTCGCTGCCGAGGCTTTGGCGGAAACCTGTGACGTCGTCGTCGAGTGCCTGCCGCCCGCGCTGTTTCGTGGCGTCGCCATATCGGTCATCGAGCGTGGCAAGCTGTTCATGCCGCTCAGCGTCGGCCAGCTTCTGGAAAACTGGGACCTCGTGGCGTTGGCGAAAGACAAGGGCGCGCGCATCCTGGTCCCGACCGGCGGATTGATCGGGCTCGACGCGGTGCGCGCCGCCGCCGAAGGCACCATCCGTTCGGTCACCATGGTGACGCGCAAGCCGCCGGGCGGCCTCGACGGCGCGCCCTATCTCACCGCGCGCGGCATTTCGCTGAAGGGCCTGAACACGGCGCGCAAGGTGTTCGACGGCAGCGCCCGCGACGGCGCCCGCGGCTTTCCGCAGAACGTCAACGTTGCGGCTGCTTTAAGTCTCGCCGGCATCGGGCCCGATGCGACGCGGCTCGAAATCTGGGCCGATCCGGCGCTTGAGCGCAACACCCATCGCATCGAGGTCGATGCCGATACCGCGCGCTTTTCCATGGCGATCGAGAACGTGCCGTCGGAAGAGAATCCGCGCACCGGCCGCATCGTGGCGCTGAGCACGGTGGCGACCTTGCGCGGGCTCGTCTCGGAACTCAGGGTTGGCACTTAGGCTCGGCACTCCCGGCGCCATACTGGCGAGCGCCACTTCATGCGGCCGTGGCCGGTCGAGCGCGGCCTTCAGCTCGAGCCGCCCGCAGCCGGCGTGAATTTCAGCGCCACGCCGTTCATGCAATAGCGCAGCCCCGTCGGCTTCGGCCCATCCGGAAAGACATGGCCGAGATGGCCGCCGCAGCGATGGCACGACACCGCGGTGCGGACCATGCCGAAGGTGCGGTCCTCGCTCTCGTCGACGGCGCCGTCGAGCGGCGCCCAGAAGCTCGGCCAGCCGGTGCCGCTGTCGAACTTGGTCTTCGAGGCGAACAGCGGCAGGTCGCAGCCGGCGCAGCCGAAGGTGCCGGCGCGGTGCTCGCCGAGCAGCGCGCTGGTGAACGGCCGCTCGGTGCCTTCCTGGCGCAGCACGTCGTATTGCGCCGGCGAGAGCAGCTTGCGCCACTCGGCGTCGGTGTGGGTTACTTCGTAGACGTGCGTCGCAGCATTGCCGGCGCCCGGCCGCGCGATGCGGCCGAGGGCGAGCGCGGCCAAGGCGGCGGCGCCGGCGTAGCAGGCTTGTCGGCGGGTGAGCATCTGTCGTCCTCTTAAGAACGCTGCGGCAAGTCGCCGGCAGCATAACGAATCCGGCGCTGTTGTAGCGCGATTTCACGCTACAGATACGGGCCTGGACGGCATTTGATCGCGCCGGCGGCCGATTTCACACGAAGTTGATGCGCGGCGCCGTGGCGCTCGCGGCGGCGTTCCCAACGCGGAGCCTTGCGTTAAGATAGCCCGACACATCCGAACGCTTAAAGGAGCTCGCACGGTGGCGCCGACGGAGATCAAGGTATTGAGCACGACCGCCATGAAGACGGTGTTCGAGGCTCTGGCGGGGGGCTTCGAGCAAGCCACCGGCAACCGCCTCAACGTCACGCTTGGGCCGTCGCTGCGGCTCGAGAAGCAGCTCGGCGACGGCGAAGCCGCCGACATGGCGATCGTCTCGGCGTCCGGTGCCCGCGAGCTTATCGCCAGCGGCAAGCTGGTGGCGGCCGGCGTCGCCGAGATCGCCAAATCGTCGATCGGCGTCGCGGTGGCAAGGGGCGCGCCGAAGCCGGATATTTCCTCGGTCGAAAGCTTCAAGCGCGCCATGCTGGCGGCGAAATCGATCGCCTGCAGCAAGCCGGTCGGCGGCGGCCAAAGCGGCGCGCACCTCGCCAAAGTCTTCGAGCAGCTGGGCATCACCGCCGCGATGCAAGCGAAATCCAAATATGGCGCCGGCGGCGCTGCCGGACTTGCGGGCTTGGTCGTGCTGCGCGGCGAAGCCGACATCGGCATTCAGCAGATGGCGGAATTGATGGCGGTCGACGGCATCGACGTGGTCGGCCCGCTGCCTACCGACATCCAGATGATCACGCCGTTCGTCGCCGGCATTCCGGCGAACGCCAGCCACCCCGACGCCGGCCGCGCGCTGATTGCCTTTCTCACCACGCCCGAGGCCAAGCGCGTGCTTAAGGCCAAGGGCCTGGAGCCGGCATAAACTATTTTCACCGCGCGCGGCCCAGGACGTCCGCGTTGATAACGTTGATCAGCGCGCCGGCCGCATAGGCGGCGATCTGGTCGAAAATGTCGCTGAACTGCGTCTCGTATTCCTCGCGCGTGACGTAGCCGAGATGCGGCGTGCAGACGACGTTCGGCATGGTGAGCAGCGGATGCGCGGTGTCGGTGAGTGGCTCGTCTTCGTAGACGTCGACCGCGGCCATGCCGGGTCGGCCCTGGCGCAAGGCTTCGACCAGCGCGCCGGACGCGATCAGCGGCGCGCGGCTGGTATTGACCAGGAGCGCGGTCGGCTTCATGCGCGCAAGATCCGCGGCGGTGACGATATGGCGCGTCGCGTCGACGAGGCGCATGTGCAGCGTGATGACGTCGCTAGTCGCGAAGAACGCCTCCTTGCTCGCCGCCGTGGCGTAGCCGTCCGCCCGCGCCGCGTCGCGCGACGCCTGACGCGCCCAGACCTGCACCGCCATGCCGAAGGCGCGGCCGAAGCCGGCGACCGCCTTGCCGATGCGGCCGTAGCCGTAGATGCCGAGCGTCTTGCCGCGCAGCGTGGTGCCGACGCCCATCTGCCATTTGCCGGCCTTGAGCGACGCCATCTGCTGCGGGATTTGCCGCATGGCGGCGAGGATCAAGCCCCAGGTCATCTCGGCGGTGGAATAAGATGGCACGCCGGCATGCTGGTCCGACGACAGGATGATGCCGAGCTTCGTGCAAGCCTCGACGTCGATATGCGGATAGACGCTGCGCTGGCTGATGAGCTTGAGTTTGGGCAGCCGCTCGAGCAGGGGCGCGCGGATCTTGGTGCGCTCGCGGATCAGCACCAGCGCTTCGGTGTCGCGCAATCGCTCCGCGAGCGTGTCGGTGTCCTGGACGTGATCGTTCCAAACGGTGACGTCGTGGCCGGCGAGCTTCTTGAAGCACGGTAGCGTCCGCACCGTGTCGAAGTAATCGTCGAGGATGGAGATTTTCATTGGCAATGGCGCGTGGCGAGCAGTGAAAATCGTCGCGCATTCTCTATGCGCTATTGGCGCAAAAGAAAACCGGGCCCTTGCGGGCCCGGTTCAGGTTCGTCGGCGTGGGGGCGCCAACGATTCACCTTCCAGAGGGGAACAAGCCGCCAGCATTGACGACTGCCAATCTGGGAGGATGAGGCAGCCGCTTGCCGTGCAGCACCATTGCAGTATGCGAGCCGTGGCGCGGTCATACAATGCGAAGGGGCACATGCCAGCCATGCGGTCGTCGCAAGGAGCGCGTGGCCGCGTAAAACCGCCGTATTCAATTGCACCATGTGCGCGGCACGATGTCGCGACGCTGCGGCGTGTGCAAAAGTGCGTTCAGAAATTCCAGCGCTGCGCGTTGGCGACGAGGAAGTCGCGAAACGCCTGCACGCGCGCCACGGTCTTGAGCTCTTCGGGGTAGACGAAGTAGGCGTCGAGCGCGACCGTCTCGCCCTCGCCGAACAATTGCACCAGGCCGCCGTTCTCCTCGACCAGATAATCCGGCAGCATGGCGATGCCGATGCCGCGCTGACACGCGCGCAGGATGCCGAGCACGTTGTTGATGACGAGATGCGGCGTGCGCGGGCCCTTGCTGTCGCGCCCGACCTCGATCAGCCAGCGCGAGCGCTGCAGGTACGGTGGGATATTGCCGCCGAGCACCAGCAAGTGGTGATTGTCGAGATCGTCGAAGGTGCGCGGCGTGCCGAAGCGCTTGAGATATTCCGGTGAGGCGTAGACGTGGAAATGCACCGAGAACAGCTTGCGCTGGATCAGATCGGGCTGGGTCGGCTGCCGCAGCCGGATCGCCACGTCGGCCTCGCGCATGGCGAGGTCGAGTTCCTCGTCGGTGGTGAGCAGCGTGATGTGGATTTCCGGATAAAGCTCGACGAATTCGCCGAGCCGCGGGGTCAGCCAATGGATGCCGATGCCCGGCGTCGTGGTGACGCGCAGGTCGCCGTTCGGTCGCTCGCGGCTGTCGGTCAATTTGGCGCGCGCCGCTTCGAGCTTCATGAACACGTCGTGGGCGGTGCGGTAGAGCAGTTCGCCCTGCTCGGTCAGGATGAGGCCGCGGGCGTGGCGGTGGAACAGCGACACCGCGAGCTCCTGTTCCAGTGCGCTGACCTGCCGCGACACCGCCGACTGCGACAGTCCGAGCTGCTCGCCGGCATGGGTGAAACTGCCGGCCTCGGCGGCGGCGTGGAAGACTTTCAGCTTATCCCAGTCCATTGTCGTGCTTTCTTCCTCTCGCCCCGAGGCTGAGAGAACAAATTCACTCCGCCGCGGCGCGGTCCGCCGCATGCGCGGCTAGGAAGCGTTCGGCTTCGAGCGCCGCCATGCAGCCCAATCCGGCGGCGGTGACGGCTTGGCGATAAACTTCGTCGGCGACATCGCCGGCGGCGAACACGCCGGGCACCGAGGTCGCGGTCGAGTGCGGCGCGGTCTTGATGTAGCCCGACGATTTCATCTCGATCTGGCTGGCGACCAGCTCGGTCGCCGGCACGTGGCCAATGGCGATGAAAATGCCGTCGACGGCGCGCTCGGTGACGGCGCCGGTCTTGACGTTCTTCAGCCGCGCGTGGGTGACTTTTAAGGGATTATCGGCGCCACGCACGTCGTCGAGCACGCTGTCCCAGACGAGCTCGATCTTCGGGTGCTTGAACAGGCGGTCCTGCAAGATCTTCTCGGCGCGCAGGCTGTCGCGCCGATGCACGAGGCTGACCTTCGAGGCGAAGTTGGTAAGGAACAATGCCTCCTCGACTGCGGTATTGCCGCCGCCGATCACCAGCACCTCCTTGCCGCGATAGAAGAAGCCGTCGCAGGTGGCGCAGGCCGACACGCCATAGCCGCGGAATTTCTGCTCCGACGGCAGGTCGAGCCAGCGCGCCTGGGCGCCGGTGGCGAGGATGAGCGTCTCGGCGATATAGACCTCGCCGGAATCGCATTCGATGCGGAACGGCCGCCGCGACAGGTCAACGTTGCTGACGTGGTCGGCGACCATCTTGGTGCCGACATGGGCGGCCTGCTTCTCCATCTGCTCCATGAGCCAGGGGCCCTGGATCACGTCGGCGAAGCCCGGATAGTTCTCGACGTCCGTGGTGGTGGTAAGCTGGCCCCCGGCCTGGACGCCCTGGATCAAAATCGGGTCAAGCATGGCGCGGGCCGCATAGATCGCGGCGGTGTAGCCGGCGGGCCCCGAGCCAATGATGACGACCTTGGCGTGGGTGGTTTTGCTCACGGCTCAAAATCTCGCCGGTTGCGGCAGGTTGGGGGCCGAAATGACCTGCCCGGAAGCCCTACGGTCCTACGAAGTCCGGCCAAATTCGCGGGTTTTCAGCGAGTTTCGCCGGAGTGCGCAGCCATGCGCTTTAGGAATGTAGGGATTTTTGCGAGCTATGCAAGCGACGCAGGCCAGGAATCAGGGGATTGGGGATCAGGGGATCAGGACTTCCATTCTCTCTGACTCCTGACTTCCTGACTTCCTGACTCCTGATCCCTGGATCCCTGACTACTGAAATGCCGTCATCACCTCGCGGCCGAACAGCTCCACCGATTGCAGCGCCTCGTCGAGGCTCATGTCGCCAAAGGCGAGCCACGGCACGACATAGTTCGCGCCGGTCGCGGCGATGTCGGCGGCAATGAAATCGCGTACGGTTTGCGGCGAGCCGGCGACGGCGGTTTTCAGCGCCGCCAATTGGTCGAAGGTTTCGGGATAGAGATCGCCGACCCGCGGCGCTGCGCCGTGGCGCTTGAACAGCCAGAAGAAATTGGTGCGCCAGCGCGGATAGGCGCGCCGCGCGATCGCCAGCGCCTTCTCGTCGGTGTCGGCGACCACGACATGGCGGCCGACGCCGCGCAGCGTGGTGTCGCCCTTGCCGAGCTTTTGCCGGGTGGCGAGATAGCGCTCGAAGATCGGCCGCACTGCGCCGGGCGGCGCGAGCGACACGACGTTGACGTCGTTGGCCGCCGGCCAATCGGCGTTGTCGGGAATGCTGACGCCGTACCATAGCGGCGGATGCGGCTTTTGCACCGGCCTCAGCACCATCGGCACTTTCGCGAACTTGTAGAACTTGCCGTCGAAGCTGAGCTCGTCGGTGGCAAGCCCCTTCAGCAGCAGCTGGAACGCCTCATGATACATCGCCCCGGTCTGCGCAAAGTCGAGCGCGTAGTTCGCGGTCTCGAACGGCGACACGCCGCGGCCGACGCCGAGCTCGAAGCGCCCGCCGCTCATCTGATCGAGCATGCAGATTTCCTCGATCAGGCGCAGCGGATGATAGAAGGGGAGGAGATAGACCAGCGGGCCGAAGCGGAGCTTCTGCGTGCGCTGCGCGAGCGCGGCGAGAAAGATCGCGGGCGATGCGGCGCAGCCGATCGGCGTGCCGTGATGCTCGGCGAGATGATAGGCGTGAAAGCCTAGGCGGTCGTAAACCTCGGCAAGCCGCAGCCGGCCGGCGAAGAGTTCGCCGTGCGGAATGCCGGCATCGTCCATGTGGTCGAAAATGCCGAATTTCATGAGTGCCTGTCTTCCCCCGGCGAACGGGCCGCCGGAACGATTATGGCCGGGACAGGCCCGGCCATAAAGACGACAGGAGGAAGGTCAGCGCTGCGTTGCTGCTACTTCCACTCGACTTTCATCACCTCGTAGGCCTTGGCGCCGCCCGGCGTGACGACCTCGACCTGGGCGCCCTTCTTCTTGCCGACGAGGGCGCGGGCGAGCGGCGAAGTGATCGAGATCTTGCCCTTCTTGGCATCGGCCTCGGGCTCTCCGACGATCTGCCACACCGCCTTCTTTTCCGTATCCTCGTCGACCAAGGTCACGGTGGCGCCGAAGGTGATGGTGTCGCCCGACAGCTTCGACACGTCGATGACCTCGGCGCGGGCGAGCTTGTCCTCGAGCTCGGCGATGCGACCCTCGTTGAGCGACTGCGATTCTTTCGCCGCGTGATATTCGGCGTTCTCCGAGAGATCGCCGTGGGTACGGGCGTCGGTGATTTGTTGAATGATGCGAGGGCGCTCGATCTGCTGGCAATGCTTGAGCTCGGCCTCCAAAGCCGAATAGCCCGCCGCTGTCATGGGAATCTTGTCCATCGGTCTCGAACCTCCAAGAGACAAAATTTAGGTCGCGGGCCGAAGCGCTGCCCGGCCACGCGATCCTAACCCTGGCTCTACACGTACCGCCGCTGCGGCCGCTCCGCTTCCCGATCGGATTCGGCTTCGGCCCCGAAATAGCTTTGCAGCGCACAAACCTCGAGGTCGCCCGCGAGATAGGCCTTGATGCCCCGCGCTGCCGCGACGGCCCCTGAAAGAGTGGTGTAGTACGGCACTTTATGCAAGAGGGCAGCACGCCGCAAAGACCGGCTATCCGCAAGCGCGGTGGCCCCCTCGGTGGTGTTGAAAACCAGCTGGACATCGCCGTTTTTGATGGCGTCGACGATGTGCGGACGGCCTTCGGCCACCTTATTGATCTTGACCGCGTCGATGCCCCGTTCGGCGAGGTAGCGTTGCGTTCCCGAGGTCGCCAGCACCTTGAATCCGAGCCCCGCCAAGAGCCGGGTCGCCTCCAGAATGCGCGCCTTGTCGGCGTCCCTGACCGAGACGAAGACGGTGCCGGTCTTGGGCAGCCGCGAGCCGCCGCCGAGCTGGCTTTTGACGAAGGCGACATTGTAGTCACGGGCGATGCCCATGACCTCGCCGGTCGATTTCATCTCCGGCCCGAGCACGGTGTCGACGCCGGGGAACCGGGCGAACGGGAACACCGCTTCCTTGACGCCGACATGGTCGGAGGCGCCGGGCTCAAAGCGCTGCGGCTTCAGCCTGAAGCTCTTCAGCGTCTCGCCCGCCATGATGCGGGCGGCGATCTTGGCGACCGGCAGCCCGATCACCTTGGCGACGAACGGCACCGTGCGGGAGGCGCGCGGATTGACCTCGAGCACGTAAATATCGCCGTCCTTGATGGCGTATTGCACGTTCATCAGGCCGCCGACCTTGAGCGCGAGCGCGAGCGCCCGGGTCTGCCGGTCGAGCTCGGCGATGGTGGCGGCGGAAAGGTCGTGCGGCGGCAGCGAGCACGCTGAGTCCCCGGAATGAATGCCGGCCTCCTCGATGTGCTCCATGATGCCGGCGATATAGGTGTCGGCTCCGTCGGCCAGGCAGTCGACGTCGACTTCCACCGCATCGGTGAGATAGCGGTCGATCAGGAGCGGCCGCCGCTCCGAGACCGCGAGCTCGGTCGGGCGGCCGAGATCGGCGGTCAGCCGCGCCAGATAGCGGTCGATATGGGCGGCGTCGTGCACGATCTCCATGGCGCGGCCGCCGAGCACATAGGACGGCCGGATCACCACCGGATAGCCGATCGCTTCCGCGATGGCGCGCGCCTTCTCGGGGCTTGTGGCAATCCCGCTCTCGGCTTGGCGCAGCTTCAGGCGGTCGAGCAATTGCTTGAAGCGGTCGCGATCTTCCGCGAGGTCGATCGCGTCGGGCGAGGTGCCGAGGATCGGCACGTTCGCCTTCTCCAGCGGCTCGGCGAGCTTCAGCGGCGTCTGGCCGCCGAACTGCACGATGACGCCGTGCAGCGTGCCGTTCGAGCGTTCGGTGTCGATGATCTCCAGCACGTCCTCGGCGGTGAGCGGCTCGAAGTACAGCCGGTTCGAGGTGTCGTAATCGGTCGACACCGTCTCCGGATTGCAGTTGACCATGATGGTCTCGTAGCCGACCTCCTTCAGCGCGAAGGCGGCGTGGCAGCAGCAGTAGTCGAACTCGATGCCCTGGCCGATGCGGTTCGGGCCGCCGCCGAGGATGACGACCTTCTTCTTGTCGGATGGGGCGGCTTCATCGACGGCGCGGCCGGCGAACGGCGCGTCGTAGGTCGAATACATATAGGCCGTCGGCGAGGCGAACTCGGCGGCGCAGGTGTCGATGCGCTTGAACACCGGGCGGACGCTTAAGCGCCGGCGCGTCTGCGTCACCGCGTCCGTGGTCGTGCCGGTGAGTTTTCCGAGCCGCGCGTCGGAAAACCCCATCGCCTTGAGCCGGCGCAGCGCGTTCACGCTCTGCGGCAAACCCTTGGCGGCGATCTCGGCTTCGGCTTCGACGATGCCGCGGATCTCGGCGAGGAACCACGGATCGATCTTGCAGGCGCTGTGGATGTCGTCGTCGCTCGTGCCGAGCCGCATCGCCTGCGCCACGGCGAGCAGGCGGTCGGGCGTCGGCGTGCCGAGCGCGGCGCGGATCGCGTTCTTATCGTCGCCCTGGCCGAGGCCGGGAATCGCGATCTCGTCGAGGCCGGTGAGCCCGGTCTCCAGCGATCGCAGCGCCTTCTGCAGGCTCTCCTGGAACGTCCGGCCGATCGCCATGGCTTCGCCGACCGATTTCATCGACGTGGTCAGCACCGGCTCGGCGCCGGGAAATTTTTCGAACGCAAAGCGCGGGATCTTGGTGACGATGTAATCGATGGTCGGCTCGAACGACGCCGGCGTCGCGCCGCCAGTGATGTCGTTGGCAATTTCGTCCAGCGTGTAACCGACCGCGAGCTTGGCGGCGACCTTGGCGATCGGAAAGCCGGTCGCCTTCGACGCCAAGGCAGAAGACCGTGACACCCGCGGATTCATCTCGATGATGACCAGCCGCCCGTCGGCCGGATTGACGGCGAACTGCACGTTGGAGCCGCCGGTCTCGACCCCGATCTCGCGCAACACCGCGATCGAGGCGTCGCGCATGATCTGATATTCCTTGTCGGTGAGCGTGAGCGCCGGCGCGATGGTGATGGAATCGCCGGTGTGCACGCCCATCGGATCGAGGTTCTCGATCGAGCAGATGATGATGCAATTGTCCTTCTTGTCGCGCACCACCTCCATCTCGAACTCTTTCCAGCCGAGCACCGATTCCTCGATCAGCACTTCGGAGGTCGGCGAGGCGTCGATGCCGCGCTCGACGATGTCGATGAACTCGGCCTTGTTGTAGGCGATGCCGCCGCCGGTGCCGCCGAGCGTGAACGACGGCCGGATGATGGCGGGCAGCCCGATGTCTTCGAGCGCTTCGAGCGCCTGGATCAAGGTCTTGACCTGGTGCGAGCGCGGCGTCTCCAGCCCGATCTTCTTCATCGCCTCGCGGAACAGCTCGCGGTCCTCGGCCTTGTCGATGGCGTCGGCGGTGGCGCCGATCATGGTGACGTCGAACTTTTCCAGCGTGCCCATCTTGCGCAGCGACAGCGCGGTGTTGAGCGCGGTCTGCCCGCCCATGGTCGGCAGCAGCGCAAAGCCGCCGGGCACCGCGTAGCGCTCTTTCTCGATGATGCGGGTCACAATCTCCGGCGTGATCGGCTCGATATAGGTGGCGTCGGCCAATTCCGGATCGGTCATGATGGTGGCCGGATTGGAGTTCACCAAAACGACGCGATAGCCCTCGGCCTTGAGCGCCTTGCAGGCCTGCGTGCCGGAATAATCGAACTCGCAGGCCTGGCCGATCACGATCGGGCCCGCGCCGATGATCAGGATCGAGGAGATGTCGGTCCTTCTAGGCATCGCTTTCCATTTTTGCGCACAAAAAAAGGGCGCGCATTCCGCGCGCCGGCCGCCCGGGGCCGGGCCCCGCGCGAGGGGGTCTTAGACCAGATTCGAGAGGGCGGCAACGCCGCGGGTTTGTCCTGTGTGTGGCGCCACGTTACGCTCTTGGCAACACATACGGTCTTGCCGGGAGGGAACAATGCGGCTGGCACAAAAGCTCGCGATTTTGGGGCTTGGGGTCGCCGCCGGCGCCGCAGCGGCCGGCGCCTTGGCGCAGACGCCCGCGCCCGACACGCGGCCGGTCACGCTGGTGGTGCCGATCGCCGCCGGCGGCGGCGTCGACACCATCGGCCGCATCTTTGCCGCGGAGCTTTCCGAGCGGCTCAAGCAGGCATGGGTGGTCGAGAACCGGCCCGGCGCCGGCGGCCTCATCGGCCTCGACTCCGTCGCCAAGGCCGCGCCCGATGGCCACACCCTCGTCGTCATCGAGACCTCGTCGGTGCTGCAGAAGTGGCTGCATAAGAGCGTGCCGTTCGACGTGGTCGCCGATTTTTCTCCGGTGGCCCAGATGGCGACGACGTCGCTGGTGCTGTTCGCCAATCCGTCGCTGCCGGCGGCGAACGTCAAGGAGTTGATCGCCTACGCCAAGGCCAATCCCGGCAAGCTCTCGGTCGGCACGCCGGGCATCGGCTCGCCGCACCATCTCGCCGCCGCCATGCTCAATGCTCGCGCCGGCATCGACATCGTCAACGTCTCGTACAAGGGCGCGGCGCCGTCGCTCAACGATCTGCTCGGCGGTCAGATCCCGTTGATCTGGGCGACGCCCACTGCGGTCATGCAATATGTCGAGGCCGGCAAGGTGAAACCGCTCGCGGTCGGCTCGCGCGAGCGCATTGCGCTCTTGCCCAACGTGCCGACGCTTGCCGAAAGCGGCCTGAGCGGCTTCGACGTCACGATTTGGTTCGGCATCGCAGGTCCGGCCAAGACGCCGCGCGACGTCATCGACCGCGTGAGCCGCGAGGTCGCCGCCGTCGATGCGTTGCCCGAGCTCAAGACCAAGACCGCGCCCCTCGGCTACGAGCTGCACTATCTCGACAGCAAGCAGCTCGCCACACAAATCGCCGACGACCACGCCCGCTACGGCAAGGTGATCCGCGACGCCGGCATTACGCCGGATTAAGCGCGCGGAGCGCTCTTCCAAAAAAGTGCTATTCTGTTATATGGTTCCAACATGACCAAGCTTCTGGAAAAAGCCCTCGAAGCCGTGCGGCAACTGCCGGCCGAGAGCCAGGATGAGATTGCGCGCGCGATGCTCAACTTGGCGAGCGAAGGCGAACCGGAAGACACCGACCCGGCGCACTTGGCGGACGTGCTCGAAGGCCTCGCGCAGGCGAGGCGGCGTGAATTTGCGACCGATGCCGAGGTTGAAGCCGCGTTTCGCCGCTTCGATCGATGAGACTGCGCTTTACGCCACGCGCAGTGGCAAACATCGTCGAAATGGCCGATTTCATTGACCAACACAATGCAACCGCGGGGCTCCGCGTTCGCTCAGCCATCTATGAAAGCTTACGGAATCTGACCCAGTTTCCCCAAATCGGCCGGCGGCAAAAGGCCGAGGGGTTGCGGAAATTCGTGACGGGTCGATACGGCTATCTTGTCTAATTACACCGTCGATGAGACGGCCGAAGAAACCGTCATCCTCAGCGTTCGACATCCTTCACGCCGACGCGAGCATGAGGATGCCTGGCCGCCAGAATGCCTTCTACGGGGATGATATGCGGCCCGCTACCGGTTCTGCCAGTGCGGGCGTGGCGTGGCGGCGGGATTATATGTCGTGTTCACCATGCAGGTGCCGCCGATGCCCCGGACGGTGGCGAGACATTGCTCGAAGCTGACGAAGCCGCAGTTGTAGGACGCATCGCCGGTGTTGAGCACCGCGCACCACGGGTAGTTCTGCGCTGCGGCAGGACCGGCGAGCACGGCGACGCCGATAACGGCACTCAGCGCGAGCGGTATGATTTTCATGGATTGCTCCCTCACACTATGAATGGGCCCAAATCTGAATGGGCCCAAATCTCAACAGACCTATGACGCTAACTCCGGATGCGGCGCGATATTTCCTCGACGGCAATTTTACCACGGCGGTCGGCCAGGCGAGCGCTCATCGCGCGCAATTGATCGCGGCGTGAGGCAGGAAATCGGAAGCGCGGCGTGGCCTGCCGCTGCTAGGCGGCGCTGCGTGCCGCCGTCGCCTTGGCCGGCAACCCGAGAATCTCGCGCGCCTTCACCGGCATCGCCGGCCGGTCGCCGAGCGCACGGATGATGCTCGCGGCGCGCTCGACCAGCGCCGCGTTGTTCGGCGCAAACACGCCGCGCTCCAGATAAAGATTATCTTCGAGGCCGACGCGGACATGGCCGCCCAGAACGGTGGCCTGCGCCACCATGGGGAACTGATGCATGGAAATGCCGAATGCCGCCCACACGCAGGGCTGCGGCAGCATGTCCCGCATCATGATCATCGCTTCCGGCGTCGCCGGCGCGCCGTAGGGAATGCCGAGGCAGAGCTGCAGCATCGGCGGCGTCGCCAGCGCGCCCTCGTCGAGCAGCTTCCGCGCCAGGCGGATATGCCCGGTGTCGAACACTTCGAGCTCGGGCAGCACGCCCGCTTCGCGGATCAGCTTCGCCATGACACGCAGGTGCGCCGGCGCGTTGATGAAAGTGCGCTCGGTCATGGTCAGCGTGGCGATGTCGAGCGTGCAGATTTCGGGTTTCAGCTCCTGGATATGGCGGACGCGGTCCTCCGGGCGCGACAGCGTGGTGCCGGGCCCGCCGACCGCCGGGTTGTCCTGCCCCGGATAGAAGATCGCGCCGGGACCGGTGGTCAGGTTGATGATGACGTCGATGCCGCTTGTGCGGATGCGCTCGACGACTTCCTTGTAATGGATGAACTCCCGGCTCGCTTTGCCGGTCGCCGGGTCGCGGACGTGGATGTGGACGATGGCCGCGCCGGCCTTGGCGGCCTCGATCGACGAGGTCGCGATCTGTTCCGGCGTGATCGGAATGGCCGGATGCTTGCCGACGGTGTCGGCGCCCCCGGTGATGGCGCAGCTGATGATGACGTCACGGCCCATGGCGGCGTTCCTTCCCTCATTTCGCGGCAGCATAAAAAAATCCCCGGATTGGGGCTAGCCCAATCCGGGGTGCTGAAACGTACGTTACTCGACGTACGTTGCTCGGCGTCCGTTACTTACTGATGGCCGCCTTGGTAGCCGTTCTGTTGCTTCTGGATCTTCTGCGTGTTCGACGCGCTACCGGTCTTTTGCGTGCTCTGATGGGCACCGGACCCGCCGCTGGCGGCGGCGTTGCTCGCCGGGTTGCCGGTCTGCGCCATGGCCAACGACGACGCGCCCAGCGTCAGGGCGGCCGCAACCGCGAGGGTTTTCGTTATCGACATTCCTGTTTCTCCTTCTCGCTCACGTAAGGAGAAACGCCGCGGCAAATGTCATGTTCCGCACGGAACCGCGTCGCCTCCTTGTCCGCGGTTCCACGACGGCAGCTGCGATCACGTTTGCTTTGCGGCTTTTGCTTTCACCCGGCGCGCCAGCGGCGTCAGTAAGAGCGGCGACAGATAAACCGGAAACTGGGCGAGAGCGAAATAGATCCAGGTGAAGTCGGGCAGCGCGCCGCCGGTCGCCGCCAGCATCAATCCCATATTGCGCTGCGAGGCCATCAGGCCGAGCACGAAGGCCCGCTCGCGTCCGGTCGCGGCGAACACCAAAGCGGTCAGCGCCAGAATGGCAAAGGTCAGCGCGAAGGCAAGCGCCGTCAGCGCGAGAATGCCGAGCGGATCGTCGATGAAGCGGCGCGCGACATTTTCCATGACTGCGGCGACGAAGATGAACACCAGCAGGATGTTCATGCCGTCGATCTGGTCGTTGCAGCGCCGGATGGCGGCGAGGCTGGCGAAACGGCGGATGATCGCGGCCGCGGCAAGCGAGCCGGCAAGGATCGCGAACAGCTTCAAGCCGAGCGCCAGCGGCGACAAGGTCAGCACCGGACCGATGAAGGCATAAGCGAACAGCGGCGCCGACAGCGGCGTCAGCGCCGTGCTCAAAACCAGCGTGGTCAGCACCAGCGTCGCGTCGAGCCCCATCACCGCGGCAAAGGCCGGTGCCGCCATCATCGGCGACGCCACCGCCTGCAGCATCAGCGCGAGAAACAGCGCCGGCGCGCGGCTGTCGAGATGGGTTGCGAGGCAGGCCGTGCCGATCAAGGCCGGCACCGCGAGCGAAGTCCATGCCGTCGCCGCCAGCACCAAGCCCGGCCGGCGGATGTGGCTCTTCAGCACGGCGGTGTCGACGCGCAGAAACGCCAGGCAGAGCAGGGCGAAGATCGCCTCCGTGACGAACGGCTTCACCAGCGCGTCGAACGGCGGCACCACGATGGCGATGAACACCACCGCGGCGATGGCGCGGGCGCCTTGGCGGCCGAGCCACGCCAGCGCCGCCCAAAATGCGTTGAGAACCGGCACTTGAGAGAACAACTCCGCTGAGCAGCCGATATGGCGCAACGGAGCGGCGACCTCAAGCGTGACCATCGCACGCGCCGTCTTTGACGCCGCCGTCGGGCGCGCGCTTCAACGCTGAGGAACGGGCGGGATGGTGCTGCGAAAATGTCAGCCGTAGAGTGGCGAAGGCTCGTAACGACGGCGGAAGGCTGCATGCTGTTGGAAGGCAAGACCGCACTGGTCACCGGGTCGACGGACGGCGTGGGCCGGCTGGTGGCGATCCGGCTGGCTGAGCTCGGCGCTCACGTTCTCCTCCACGGGCGCGATCGCAACAGAGGCGAGCAGGTGCTCGACCAGATCCGGGCGGTCGGCCGCGGTTCGGCAACATTCCTGCCGGCCGATTTCTCGGCGCTTGCCGCGGTGCGCGACCTCGCCGAGACCGTCCGAGGCAACTGCAAACGGCTCGACATCCTCATCAATAACGCCGGCATCGGCTCGGGCGGCTCCGCCGCCAAGCGCGAGATCAGTCAGGACGGCTACGAGCTGCGCTTCGCCGTCAACTATCTGTCCGGCTTTCTGCTCACCGGGCTGTTGCTGCCTTCGCTGGCGCGCAGCAAGCCCGCCCGCATCGTGAACGTATCGTCGCTGGGCCAGCACCCTATCGACTTCGATGATGTCATGCTGACCCGCGGCTATACCGGCGGACGTGCTTACACCCAAAGCAAGCTCGCACAGATCATGTTCACCTTCGATCTCGCCCGTGAACTCGATCCGGCGACTGTTACGGCCAATTGCCTGCACCCTGCCACCTATATGGCGACGACGATGGTGCGGCAGAGCGGCGTTACGCCGATCAGCACCGTTGCGGAGGGGGCGGAAGCGATCCTCAACCTTGCGGTCTCCGACCAGCTCGCCGGCGTTTCAGGCGCGTTCTACAACGGGCTGCGGCCGGCACGGGCAAACGCTCAGGCCTATGACGACAAGGCACGCGAGCAGCTGCGTGTGCTCTCTGGGCGCTTGACTGGCTTGGCGTCGTGAGGGCTCACTTGCGTTTCCCGCCTGCGGCATGACATCAGGCAGTCGCGCCAAGCCCCAAGAGCCCCAAGAGCCCCAAGAGCCCCAGGAGACTAAATCTCATGTTTGATTTCGACCGCGTCATCGAGCGCCGCGGCACACACTCTTCCAAGTGGGACAACATCGCTCGTCTTTCGGGCATCAAGTCGCCTGACGCCATTCCGATGTGGGTGGCGGATATGGACTTCGCCGCGCCTCCGGGAGTGACGTCAGCCCTTACCGGCGAGATTCAACAGGCGGTCCACGGCTATTACGCGGACACCGGCAGCTGGGCGGCCGCGCTCACGGATTGGATGGCGCGCCGCCATGGCCTGCGCGTCGATCCGAATTGGGTGAGCCCGACGCCCGGGATTGTTTCCGGACTCGGCCTCATCCTTCAGGCTGTCAGTGCGCCCGGCGACGAGGTCGTGGTCTTTCCGCCGGCCTATCACGCCTTTCGCCGGATCATCGTCGCCAACGAGCGGCGCATTCTCGACGCGCAGCTTGTCGAGACCGATGTCCGCTATGCGATGGACCTCGATGCGCTGCGCGCGAAGCTGACGCCGCGTAGCAAGGTCGTTTTCCTCTGCAGTCCGCACAATCCCGGCGGGACCGTCTGGTCGGCCGCCGAGCTCCGCGCGCTGGCAGCATTGTGCATCGAGCATGACTTGATCCTGGTTTCCGACGAGATTCATTGCGATCTTGTGTTCCGCGGCGCAAAGCACACGCCGACAATCGCGGCCGCGCCCGAGGTCGCAGATCGTCTGATCACGTGCGTCGCCGCGACCAAGACGTTCAATCTTGCTGGCGCCCATGTGGGCGCGTGCTTCACCTCGAATGCCACGTTGAAGCGCCGGCTCGATGCGCGCATTGCCGCGAGCGGCCTCGGTTCCTACAACCGATTCGGCATGATCGCGACCGAGGCGGCTTGGCGGACGGGTGAAACGTGGCTTGACGAATTGCTGCGTTATCTCGCCGAGAGCCGCGATGTGTTCGACTCGCGCATCGAGGCCGCAGTGCCCGGCGCGCGCTCGATGCGTCTCGACGCCACCTATCTGGCGTGGGTCGATTTTTCCAGAACCAATTTGGCGCCCAAGGAGGTTGCCGACAGGGTCACGAATCGCGCCCGCATCTTCGCCAGCCCCGGCGAGCAATTTGGACCGGGCGGCGAGACTTGGCTGCGCTTCAATTTTGCGACGCCCCGCCCAATTCTCGAACAGGCACTGTCGCGATTGGCGGACGCGTTTCGGGATTAGCGCCCGCAACCCCATTTCCCCCATCGCTGATCCTTGGGGTAATCGAACGCGATGTTTGAGGCGCTACGTGCACGTCGATAATTGCCACTGTGCTTCAAAAGAAAAGGCCCCGGAAGCTCCGGGGCCTGATTGCTCAGCGCGAATGCTATCCCTGTCGTACTCAGAAGCCGTTAAAGAGATAGTTCACACCGACCGTGAAGGTTTGAAGGCTGCGATTGCTGGTGGAGAACGTGTCGGTGAAGGAGCCGGCGGGCAGAGCCGGTGCGGGAATCACAGCGGTATAGCTTTTGTTGCCCAGCCCCAGAAAATCGTACTCCGCCTTCACGGTCCAGTTTGGCAAGAACGCCCATTCGACACCGGCGCCTGCCAGCCAACCACTGTTGGTGTTGCTATTGGAAAGAGCGACCGTGCCACCAGTCGAAACGTTGGTAACAGCGAAATTGCCGGCACCGACCCAGCCGCCACCACCTTTGGCGTAGAGGAGCACATTATTAATCGCCCAGCCGGCCCGAGCGGCCACTGTCGTTTCCCATCTATTGTTGACACTCACCCGTATGGTCTGGCCATTTGGAAGTACCACGCCGGGACCCGAGTTGTTGTTATTTGCCAGCCAGTCAAAGTCGGCCTCGGCACCGATGACAAAAGCACCGATTTGGTAGTTGCCCCCGATTTGGCCGCCGCCGAGGAAGGTGGCATTGCTGGTGCCACTGAAGCTCGCGCCAAATACGGTGTCGGTAATGGTGCCGCTGCTCCAGCCTGCACCGAGATTGCCGCCGATATAGAACCCGGTCCAACTGAACGGTGGCGGTGCCGGTATGTACGCGGCCGGTGCGCGTACCGGCGCCTGAGGCGGCGGCAGATCGGCGGCCTGCGCGGCGAAAGGTGTTCCCACAAGCAGGGATAAAATCGCAGTTGCGCGAAGGAGTTTATGCATAGGCGTCCCCTTATTCGATTGCAGGACCAATACCCCTCAAAGATGGCTAGTCACGCAGTAACTGGACGCGTTGTATCGATTTGTTCGGACCGTTGCATAATCGCAACGGTTTGGCCGTAATCTTTTGAAAGATCGGAGGAATCTGCTTTTCAGAGCTGATGATGCCACGAATAAAAGGATAGTTAGTTCGCCGCACGGCCGCGGATACGTCGCTTTGGGAACCGGGGACCTCGGAACGTAGAGCTTGGTAGGCGGTCCTCCGCAAATGAGTTTCAAGAATGCCCCCAGAGTTGGCAATCACCGCCTGTGAAAAAGTTCACCGAATTCCAGCGATAACTCTAAATGCGATCGGCGGTGCCGCTGCAGTCCGCACTGCTGGCGATCGCTGCTACCGCCGAGCTCGAACCTGATCCTGTCATTGTTGCTGGGTGCTGGCCGTGCGTCAGTCCATTCACCGGCCAAGCTTATTAATCTCGCGCTTCACTCGACGAACATCGCGACTAATCTGTTTTACGGTTCGGTTCAATTCGTCGACTGCGCCCAAGAGCCTGTCAAAAATGTATTCCGGCAGGAGGCGTTGTTTCGCCTCATCAAGATGGTCTTGGGCCTTTGAAAGGGACATGGAATGTGCATAGCCGGCTCGGGTTAAGAAAACATCTTGTATCGCCTTGCATTTTGACGAGTGGTCCAAACAAAAAATTACAGCCCCCGGAGGACGCGGGCTGCAAAGGACCTGTAATGCGGGGTAACCAGACGCGCGGGCGCACCATACTACGGCGGCGCCGCATCCAAGCGAACTCCCGGAATGACCAGCGGCCGCGGCAGGGATTGCGATCGGTTGGGGCGCTTGCGTGCTGGCACGAAGGTGAGCCCGCCGCTTGTGCAATCGGTTGTAAGGAGCGGGGGTCGGGTAACGATGGGACGACCCCCTAGGCGACGGGCTCGTCGTAAACCGTGCCACAGCAGGGGCCAAGCCGGTAAGTGACGCGCGTCACCATTTGGCTGAATCGGGCAAAAGCCAGGAGCACCCAGAAGACATGGAATATTGCGGCCGCGATGACCCCGGCGCCAATTCCGAACGCCGCGCAGCGGAAGATGACTTCGGATCGGTCAGCATCATGTCGAAACAGGTGAGCCGGCCGCCGCTCCGGATTTGAGGCGGGAGCTTCAGGCGCAGCAGGCGAACGGCGCCGTGCCTGCTACCTTGCTCGCTTCAGAGAACCGGCACGGGCCGGGAGGCGGACAGGCGAACCATTGACTGAAATAGCCAAGACGTACAACGTTGGTCTATGACAATCCGCAGGCTCTAGGGCAGCTACCGAGATGTTGCAAGAGAAGGACCAATTCGACGCCCACTATAAGCTTGCTGAATTTTACAGGCAGGTCCGCAATGAGGGTACACAGCATCAGTGGAAGGTTACGCTGGGCATCTGGGCGCTATTGGCGGCAGGGATAGTCTCGGCTGGGAAACTTCCACCGATGCCGCTGGGTCTCGTCATTGCCTTTCTTCTGGCGATCCTGGTTTTCCATTGGCTGTGGGCATTGGATAATTTCAGGCTGCGTAACCGCGAGTTAGACAAGTCCTATGAGCATCTCAGCAAGGCGAGCGACTTGGCCGGCCTTAATAAGGTTGATCCGTCCAATCGCAGAATGAGAGATATATATCCATTCTTTGAGGCAGCAGGCACAACAATCCTGTGTGTCGTTCTAGGAATAATGTACGGCTTGAACCTGTGGGACGCTTACTCTCACTGATCGTTACGGGGCCACGACTCGTCTCCCGACTAGCTCCGGCAACTCGGCGATGTTGGCCGCGATCCGATCACTGCCGCTGGACAGGCGAATAAACAACACGGAGGCCGAGCGCAGCGATAATGCTTCGGGACGTCCGTTCCACGGCCGTCTGTTTTGAAAATGCACGCTGGCGGGGCAATATAGGCGGCCCTCGAAAATGGTTATAGGATGATGGGTCTGCGCCTGGGAATTTTATCGCTGCCAAAAGGGGGCGTGTATGGACCGTGACGCAAACGAATACACCGAAGCCGATGCGCAATTGCTGGCGGTCGATGTTTCGGATGACGAATTAGAGCGCGCCGCTGCTGCTAGCAACAACGGGCGAGGATTAACTCTGGCATATTGCACTCAAGACTGGATTTGCCCTTTCTAGGGCGGCGGGAAGCGGCGGGGCATCACCGCGGAACGGCCTGCGGATCCTGCCACGAGGCCAATTCGTTCAGGTCAAGCGTATCGCGCACGATTTCCCAGCGCAGCGTTTGGCATACCTTCCGCAACTTGCTGGCCTCGGCGTGGCGAAACACGATGATGTTGTCGGGTTGAAACGCGACGACAAAATCGTCGCCATCGCGATCGATCGACACTTTTCTGCGGGCCGGAACGGCGCTTTTTCGGAACGACTCGACTGCGTCGATTATTGACATGATGCCACCACCTACTCACCAGCCGCGCTAAAGTACCGTACCAGCAGCAAGATTCATTGGCCAGCCCACTGGTCGGGGCGCGGCTATCATGACTGAAAAGCCCGCGCCGGGATGCAGTTGATAAGCCTCGCCCTAGCGCGGCCGCGCCGTGAACGCCATGCGCCTCCAGTTATGGCCGATATTCTGCGCCGTGCGTTGCGCGGTGAATCCGGCGGCGGCGAGCTTGTCGACGATTGCGGCCTGGCTGTAGCGCGTGAGCCCGTAGCGCGAGCGCAGGCGCCAGTAGGGCGAGATCACCGTGCGGGCGAGACCGGTCACGGCGGCGAAGAAAAATCCATGGTCGCGGCCGAACCGCAGCAGCGCCATCGCGTCCGCCGCCGCGCTGACGTCGGGCGGAACGATGTCGCTGATCAGAAGAAGGCCGTCCGCTTTGAGCAGGCGGCGGAACAGCGTCAGCAGTGCCGTCAGCTCGTCTTGCGTCAGATATTGCGCGACCGAATGCAGCACGGCGAGGTCGAGCGTGCCGTCGGGGAGGCGTTCGATCTCCTCCGGCGCGACGACGCGGATTTTCGGGCTGCCGGCGAAGCGCCTCGCAAGCTGCGCAAGCAGGCCCGGCGCGCCGTCGCACAAATAGAGCACGCCTGAGGCCGCGGCGACCGCATCGGCATGCAGCGCGTCGCCGCAGCCGTAATCGAGCACGCGCGCCTCGCGCGACGGCACGTACGCAGCGATCTGCTCGGCGATCACCCCATAGTGCACATCGCGATGTCGCGCATTGACGTAGATGAGATGCGGCGAATCCCAGAACGCGAGCCAGGCTGCGCTCATGCCCGCCACAGCGCGACGAGGGGTCCGTCAGGTCCGAACGCGGGATCGGTCGCCGGCAGCGGCACCTTGCGGATCAAGGCAAGTGCCCGCGCGTGCTCGGCCTTGGTGCCGCGGCAGAGATCGTAGGTGCCGGTCGGCGGATAGGCACCGATGACGACGAGATCGGGCGTGTGGGCGAGACACTGATGGCCGGTGCCGGCCGGAAGGATAATGACGTCGCCGGCGCCGACCGCGATCTCCTCGCCCTTGGCACCGCCGAAGCGCACCGTGGCGCGGCCGCGTGCGATGCTGAGCGCTTCGTGAATCATGGAGTGATAGTGCGCGTAAGCGTAGATGCCGTTGCGCCACATATTGCCCCAGCCGTTGGCGGCGAATGTCCGCTCGATCGCCAATTCCGGATCCGGCGTGCCGGTCAGATCGATGCCGCCGCGGTAAAGCACCATCGGCAAGGTCGGATTGTTGGGAATGCGGCCGTCGTCGGCAAAGCGGTGGGTGATGGGGTCGGGGTTTTTCATTATGGCCGGGAAGGGGTTCGATCTCGCCGCCACGTTGTAGCGCGCTATTGTATTGAAATTGCGTAATCGCGAAGCCGACCGATGGGTTGCCTTTCGCTTTCTTGGGGTCAGCCGCGGCGGAATTCGCGCATCAGCCCGACGAATTGGTTAAACAGATAATGACTATCGCGCGGTCCGGGCGAGGCTTCCGGGTGATACTGCACCGAGAACACCGGCCGGTCCTTGAGCGCGATGCCGCAGTTGGAGCCGTCGAACAGCGACACGTGGGTCTCCACGGCGTTCTTCGGCAACGTCGTGCGATCGACCGCGAAGCCGTGGTTCATCGAGGTGATCTCGACCTTGCCGGTGGTGAGGTCCTTCACCGGATGATTGGCGCCGTGATGGCCCTGATGCATTTTCATGGTCTTGGCGCCGACCGCGAGGCCGAGCATCTGGTGGCCGAGGCAGATGCCGAACACTGGCAGCTTGTCGATCAAGCTGCGAATCACCGGCACAGCGTATTCGCCGGTAGCGGCCGGGTCGCCCGGGCCATTGGAGAGGAAAATGCCGTCGGGCTTGAGCGCCAGAATGTCGGCGGCCGACGTGGTCGCCGGCACCACGGTGACGTTGCATGCGTGGCCGGCGAGCTGGCGCAGGATGTTGCGCTTGATGCCGTAGTCGATGGCGACGACGTGAAACTTGGCGTCAACGTGGGTGTCATTTCGGCGGCCATAGCCTTCGCCCCAAACCCACGGCGTCTCGTTCCAGGTGAAGCGCTGGCCGGTCGTCACCATGGGCACGAGGTCCATGCCGAGAAGCCCCGGCCATTCGCGCGCTTGGCGCTTGAGCGCATCGATGTCGAAGCGGCCGGACGGCTCGTGGGCGATGACCGCGTTCGGCATGCCCTTTTCGCGGATGAGCGCGGTGAGCGCGCGGGTGTCGAGCCCGGCAAGGCCAATGACACCACGGCTTTTCAGCCAGGCATCGAGATGCCGCGTCGCGCGATAGTTCGATGGCTGCGTGATGGCGGCGTGCAGCACCACGCCGCGGGCGCCCGGCGTCGCCGCCAGATTGACGGTCTCGATGTCGTCCTCGTTGGTGCCGACATTGCCGATGTGAGGAAACGTGAAGGTGATGATCTGCCCCGCATAGGACGGATCGGTGAGGATCTCCTGGTAGCCGGTCATGGCGGTGTTGAAGCAGACTTCGCCGACCGCGGACCCGGTTGCGCCGAAGCCAAAGCCCTCCAGCACCGTGCCGTCGGCGAGCACCAGCAAGGCCGTCGGCTTGGGGTCGTCCCAGGGCCCGCCATTCGGCGCGCCGGTCTGCGGTTGTGTCGGCATCGGCAAGGGCCTACATGTTGGCGTCGCCCGCCGCGCCCTGCGCGGGCATTCAGCGATGAGGCCATAGCCGTGTTGCGCGACGATATCAACAACGCGCTGAAAGAGGCGATGAAGGCCGGCGAAGCACGCCGCGTCTCGACCTTGCGGCTGATCAATGCCGCGATTCTCGCGCGCGAGACGGCCGGCGCCGAGCGGGTCAAGCTCACCGACCCGGAAATCCTCGACGTCATGGGCAAGATGATCAAGCAGCGCCAGGAATCGCTCGACATCTACGAGAAGGCCGGCCGCACTGAGCTTGCCGCCCAGGAGCGCGACGAGATCGCGATCATCTCCGGCTATCTGCCGAAGCAGCTCTCCGACATCGAGGCCGGCGAGGCGATCTCAGGCCTGATCAAGGAGCTCGAAGCCGCGACCTTGAAGGACATGGGCCGCACCATGACGGCGCTCAAGGAGCGATTCGCCGGGCGGATGGATTTTTCCAAGGCCAGCGCCCAGGTGAAGAAGCTGCTCGGCGGCGGCTAGCCTCGATGTCACAGCCGGCCTCAAAACCAACGTCACGGCGCAGGATGTTGGTCGGGCTGCTCGGCGCGAATATTCAAGGCTCCATCTCGCCGGCGCTGTTCGCCGAAGCCTTCGCCGCCGCCGGCATCGACGGCTACTACCACCTGCTCGACGCCGATGTTCTGAGAGAGCGCCGCCTGCCGCGGCTCTTCGACGCCATCAAGGCCGCGGGCTTCGCCGGCGCCAATGTCACTTTTCCGTTCAAGCAGGAGATTGTTCCGCTGCTCGACGCGATCGACAGCAGCGCCGCCGAAGTCGGCGCCGTCAATACGGTCACGATCGCGCCGGACGGGCGAACGACCGGCTTCAATTTCGATCGCGCCGGCTGGCGCAACAGCTTTGCGGCGACGTTCGGCGCCGAGAGCGCCAAAGCCAAGACCGTGGTGCAGATCGGCGCCGGCGGTGCCGGCCGTGCCGTCGCGTTTGCTTTGATGGATCTCGGCGTCGGCGAACTTGTGCTTCACGATCTCGATCAAGCGCGCGCTGCGGCGCTCGTGGCGGATCTCGCGAAACACGGCGGCGCGGCGCGCTGCCGTCTGGCGCAGGATGTGGCGCGCGACATCGCCGCGGCCGACGGCGTCGTCAACGCCACCCAGGTCGGCATGCGCGGCTTTCCCGGCAACCCGGTCCCGGTGGACGCCCTCAGATCAAGCCATTGGGCCGCCGACGTCATCTACACGCCGTTGCAGACGGAATTCTTGAAAGCCGCCGCCGCCAGGGACGCCCGCACGCTCAACGGCAGCGGCATGTGCGTGCATCAGGCGGTCGAGGCGTTCCGGCAATTGACCGGCATCACGCCGGACCTCGCCGGGCTCATGCGCGCCTTCTCGACCGCGGTCGCCGTGCGCGACGCGGCATTTGCCTCCTGAACGAAAGCCTTTGGCGCCGCGCCCGGCCGTGGCAAACTCGCACCGACGTAACGGGAATGAACATGTCCGACTGCCTCATTCGCGGCCTGCGCAGCATCGACCTCGTCGCCACCAATCTCGACGAGGCGGCGCGCTTCTACGAGAGCGTGTGGGGGCTCACGCCGATCGAGCGGCGCAACGACGCCGTCTATTTCCGCGGCACCGCGCGCTATCACCATATTCTCGGGCTGCATCGCGGCACCCAGCCGGCGGTGATCTGCATCGTGTTCGACGTTCCCGATCGAGAAGGCATCGCGGCGCTGCACCGGGCCGTGGTCGCCGCCGGCTGCGCCGCGACCGCGCCCGGCCCGGTGACGCTTGCCGGCGGCGGTTTCGGCTTCGGCTGCAAGGATCCCGACGGTCGCAACCTCGTCTTCGTCTGCGCCTGCGCCGATCACGCCGACACCGCCGATCAGCCCGACAAGCCGCGCAAGATCGTGCACGCCAATCTCAACGTCGCGAACCACGACGCCACGCTCGCTTTCTTCACCACGACGCTCGGCTTTCGCGTGGTCGACGAGAATGCGCCACTCACCTTCCTGCATTGCACCAATGCCGACCACTGCTCGATCGTGCTCGCCGACACCGCATTGCCGACGCTCAACCACATCGCCTTCGACGTGCCGGATTTCGACTCGGTGATGCGCGGCATGGGGCGCATGAAGGACAACGGCTACCCGATCGAATGGGGCCCCGGCCGCCACGGCCCCGGCAACAACGTGTTCGCCTATTTCTGCGGCCCCGACGAGGTGCCCCTGGAATACGCCGCCGAAGTGCTGCAAATCGACGACAGCTATCAGCCGCGCGGCTCCGACTACTGGAAATACAAGCCCGGCCGCTCCGAGCAATGGGGCCTCACCGCGCCGCGCTCGCAGCGCTACTACCGGGTGCAGCGGCTGTTCGGCTTCACCGCCGACGGCGACCGGGTGAGCTGACGGCCACCCCGGCCGGCTGTGGATAACCGGGACAAGAGCCGGCGGCCTTGCCGGCGCGGGCGGGCGCCCTATCTTCCCGGCGCATCCGCGTTACCCTTGAGCGAATCACCATGCGCTTTACGCCGCAATTCCTCGACGAGCTGCGCGCGCGGCTTCCGGTATCGGAAGTCGTCGGCCGCCGCGTGAAATTGCGCAAGGCGGGCCGCGAATGGAAGGGGCTGTCGCCCTTCAACAAGGAGAAGACGCCGTCGTTCACGGTCAGCGACGAGAAGGGCTTCTATCACGACTTCTCCTCCGGCAAGCACGGCAGCATTTTCGACTTCGTGATGGAGACCGAGGGCATCAGCTTTCCGGAAGCAGTCGAGCGGCTGGCGGAGATGGCCGGCGTGCCTTTGCCGGCCTATTCGCCGGAGGCCCAGGCGCGCGACGAGCGGCGCAAGACGCTGCACGACATCGTCGAGCTGGCGGCAAAGTTTTTCGAAACGACGCTGGCATCGCGCAGCGGCGCCCGCGGCCGCGGCTATCTGGCCGACCGTGGGCTTACTTCGGCGACGCAGCTCAAATTCCGCCTCGGCTATGCGGCGGCCGAGCAATATGCGCTGAAGGAGCATCTTGGCGCCGCCAAGGTTCCGGTCGAGGACATGATCGAGGCGGGGCTCATTGTCGCCGGCGAAGATATTCCGGTGCCGTACGATCGGTTTCGCGATCGCATCATGTTCCCGATCAGCGACTGGCGCGGCCGGCTGATTGCCTTCGGCGGCCGGGCGCTGGAGAAAGACGTCGCGGCGAAATACCTGAACTCGCCGGAGACGCCGCTGTTCCACAAGGGCTCGACCCTCTACAACATCGCCGCGGCGCGGAAGGCCGCCCACGAAGGCGCCCCCATCATCGCCGTCGAAGGCTATGTCGACGTCATCGCCATGGTAACCGCCGGCTTCGAAGGCACCGTGGCGCCGCTCGGCACCGCGCTCACCGCCGAGCAGCTGGCGCTGACCTGGCGCATGAACGACGAGCCGGTTCTGTGTTTTGACGGCGACGATGCCGGCCGCCGCGCGGCGTATCGCGCCGTCGACATCGCCTTGCCGCTGCTCAAACCCGGCAAGAGTTTGAAATTCGCGGCGCTGCCCGACGGCCAGGACCCGGACGACCTCGCCCGTTCCGGCGGCCGCGAGGCGATCGACGACGTGCTCGGCGCGGCGCGGCCGTTGGCGGCCGTGCTGTGGACGCGCGAGAGCGAGGCCGGTCCGTTCGACACGCCGGAGCGCCGCGCCGCGCTCGAAGCGCGCCTCAACGACGTCACCAACACCATCGCCGACGAAACGGTGCGTCGCTACTACCGGCAGGATTTGGCCGGCCGCTTGCGCCAATTGTTCGCGCCGCTCGATATCGCGGCTCGGCAGCGGCCTTTCCGCGGCCGCTTCGACGGCCGCGGCCGCGGCCCCGGCGCGCCGCGCGCGATGCGGCCCGACACGCCGAGGGCCGCGCTCATGCGCGACGAAACTTACGTCGCCGTTAGCCCGCAGCTGGCCGCAAGTCCCTTGCATCGCGGCCATCGCGCCGCCATCCCGCGCCGCGAGGCGCTGATCCTGCAGGCGGCGCTCAATCATCCCTGGCTGCTGCACGACCACATGGAGGAGCTGGCCGAGGCCGAGTTTCGCCATGCCGATACGCAGAAGCTCAAAAGCGCGCTGATCGACGTGTTCGCCCACCATTCCGCGGAGTCCGGCGGCACCGCCGAGGCGGAGCGGGCCGAGCTCGCCGTGGCGCTCGAGACCCGCGGCTTCGCCGGTCTCCTTTCCCGCATCGAGCGCTCCATCACCACGGTCTCGGTCTGGGGCGCCCGGCCGGAGGCCGCCGCGGCCGACGTTTTACTGACCTGGAAGCAGCTCGTTGCCTTGCATCGGCAGTGGCATTCCCTAACTAGGGAACTGAAGGACGCGGAACTGGCCCTGGGCCAGGACAACAGCGAGGCGAATTACACGCGGCTTCTTGACGTGAAGGCGCGGCTGCAAAGCCTCGACGGCACCGAGGCCCTGATCGAGGGCTTTGGCGCCTCCTCGGGCCGGCCGGTGCGGTCGTTCTGAGGGTTCCAAGCGGTTGATCGCGCTGGCACTTTAGGCGTGTGGCGGCTGCGTTTTCGGGCCCTGGACGAGGCCGCCGCGAGGGAATAAGAGGTCCGTCCCGCTGTTGAGGATCAAGGTTAGCCGGGGCTTAACGGAGTTCCGGCAGGCTTGGGGCGGCCTCGATTCGGGTGGTGGTCCTGGGATGTCCTTGGAACCGCCGCCCGTTTTGCCGCACTCATGAGGGCAAGGGTACTCATGAGGCAAGGCACTTTTATGAGGGAAGGCACGCATCCCCGGGGTACCGTGGCAGACACCATAGGGTAGGGGAGCGCGTTGACGTTTCGCCCGGGGCCGTGGCGCGGGTCTTACAAGTGGCCCTGGCCTTGAAGGTCGAGGCGGGCGTTTTGGGCAGAAGTCGAAGGCGAAGGCGCCGAAAACGCCTTCCAAGTGCTTCGGAGAAGAAAGAAATGGCAACCAAGAGCGCAGCCACCAAGACAGTCGCGATCAAGCCCAAGGCGGCCGCGCCAAAGGAAGCCGAGACCCCCGAGAAGGACGCCCCGGAGACCCCGGACGCCCCGCTGCCGCTGCTCGACCTCTCTGACGCCGCCGTCAAGAAGATGATCAAGCAGGCCAAGAAGCGCGGCTACGTCACCTACGAGCAGCTCAACGCCGTGATGCCGTCCGAGGAGGTCACCTCCGAGAAGATCGAGGACGTGCTCGCCATCATGAACGAGATGGGCATCAACGTTGTCGAGACCGAGGAAGCCGAGTCCGAGGACGAAGAGAAGGACGAGCCGGAGGAGGAAGAGAGCGAGTCCGGCGAACTGGTCGAGGTCGCGCCGAAGACGCCGGCCAAATCCGAGGCCAAGGAGCCGAGCGAGCGCACCGACGATCCGGTGCGCATGTATCTGCGCGAAATGGGCTCGGTCGAGCTTCTGTCCCGCGAGGGCGAAATCGCCATCGCCAAGCGCATCGAGGCCGGCCGCGAGGCGATGATCGCGGGCTTGTGCGAAAGCCCGCTCACCTTCCAGGCCATCATCATCTGGCGCGATGAATTGAACGAAGGCAAAGTCTTCCTGCGCGACATCATCGATCTCGAAGCGACCTATGCGGGTCCCGACGCCAAGCAGGCGCCGGCGGTTCCGCCCGGCGGCGATCCGAACGCCGCCAATGGCGTACCCGGCGCGGCGGGCTTCGTGCCGCAGCCGCCGCAGGCTGTCGCCCCGCCATCGGCGCCGCCCGGCGCCACGCCGTTCAAGCCCGCCCAAGCCAACGGCGCCAACGGCAGCGGCGAGGGCACGGACCCCGGCGAAGAGGCCGCCATTGCCGACGCTGATATCGACGAAGACGACATGGAGAACTCGCTGTCGCTTGCGGCGATCGAGGCCGAGCTCAAGCCCAAGGTGCTCGAGACCTTCGACATCATCGCCAGCGAGTTCAAGCGCCTGCGCCGCCTGCAGGAGCAGGACATTCACAACAAGCTGCATTCGTCCGGCTCGCTCACGCCGAGCCAGGAGCGCAAGTACAAGAAGCTCAAGGACGAGATCATCCAGCAGGTCAAATCGCTGCGATTGAACCAGGCCAAGATCGACGGCCTGGTCGAGATCCTCTACGACATCAACAAGCGCCTCGTCGGCCACGAAGGCCGCCTGATGCGCCTCGCCGAAAGCCACGGCGTGCCGCGCGACGGCTTCCTCAAGCAGTACCAGGGCTCCGAGCTCGACCCGCGCTGGCTCAACCGCGTCTCGAAATTGGTGGAAAAGGGCTGGAAGAATTTCGTCGCCCGCGACAAGGACCGCGTCCGCGAGCTGCGCACCCACATCCACACGCTGGCGACCGAGACCGGCCTCGAGATCGGCGAGTTCCGCAAGATCGTGCACATGGTGCAGAAGGGCGAGCGCGAAGCCCGCCAGGCCAAGAAGGAGATGGTGGAGGCGAACCTGCGCCTCGTCATCTCGATCGCCAAGAAATACACCAACCGCGGCCTGCAGTTCCTCGATCTCATCCAGGAAGGCAACATCGGCCTGATGAAGGCGGTCGACAAGTTCGAGTACCGCCGCGGCTACAAGTTCTCGACCTATGCGACCTGGTGGATCCGCCAAGCCATCACCCGATCGATCGCCGACCAGGCGCGCACCATTCGCATTCCGGTGCACATGATCGAGACCATCAACAAGATCGTGCGCACCTCGCGGCAGATGCTCAACGAGATCGGCCGCGAGCCGACGCCGGAGGAGCTCGCCGAGAAGCTCGGCATGCCGCTCGAGAAGGTGCGCAAGGTGCTCAAGATCGCCAAGGAGCCGCTCTCGCTGGAGACGCCGATCGGCGACGAGGAAGACTCGCACCTTGGCGATTTCATCGAGGACAAGAACGCGATCCTGCCGATCGACGCCGCCATCCAGTCGAACCTGCGCGAGACCACGACGCGGGTGCTCGCCTCGCTGACGCCGCGCGAAGAGCGCGTGCTGCGCATGCGCTTCGGCATCGGCATGAACACCGACCACACGCTGGAAGAAGTCGGCCAGCAGTTCTCGGTCACCCGCGAGCGCATCCGCCAGATCGAAGCCAAGGCGCTGCGCAAGCTGAAGCATCCGTCGCGGTCGCGCAAACTGCGCAGCTTCCTGGATAACTAACCTTCAGCCCCCGGACTTGATCCGGGGGTAACCTTCATCCTCCCCCGCTTGCGGGGGAGGGGGACCACCCGAGCCCGCGCGCAGCGCGCGGAGGGTGGTAAAGGGGGCGCCGGCGGCGACGCTTCGCCGCCGGCACAGAAGAATCTCCAAACCAAACACCGTCATGCCCGGCCATAGCCGTTCGAAGAACGGCGTCGCTTCGCGCGCCTATAATGCCGGGCATCCACGTCTTTGGCCTGGAAGCACCGAGTGTGCTAGGCTCACTTGAGAAAGGCAGCGCCCCATGAACGTCAAACTACGCAAGATCGAAGTGGACGCGCAAACCGCCGATTTATTGGAAGCGCGGGCCGGCGCGCTCGGCATGACCGTAGCGGAGCTTATCGCTGAACTCGCCGGCAACGAGACGGTGCTGCCGGCCGATTTGGCAGAGCTGCGCGCCAAGGGCCAGGGCCCGTGGTCGCCTGAAGCGCTGGAAGAAGACGAGCGCCGTCTCGCCGAGTTCGAGCGCACCCGCATGGGGCTGCCTTGGGACGAGGTCAAGGCGTGGTTGGAGACCTGGGGCAAGCCGAACCGAGTGCCGATGCCCAAGCCGCGTAAACTATGAGGCTGATCGTCTCGCAGGCGGCCGCGGCCGATCTCGCGAGATTGTATGAATTTCTCGCCGACAAAAGCCCGACCGCGGCTGCGCGCGCTTCCGCGAATCTCGTCAGGGCCGTCCGCTCCCTTGATATCTTTCCGGAGCGTGGCAGACCGTCGGGCACGCCGAACATCCGCGAATTGATCGTGCCTTTCGGTCAATCCAACTACGTTCTGCGGTATGCGTACAGGGCAGACGCCGAAGAAGTCATTGTGCTTCGCATCTGGCATGGCCGCGAGGAGCGAGCATGAGAGCCACCAAACGCAGCCGGGCTGTCGCTGCTCTCACATCGCCGCCCGCCCCGCCCCGCATTACCCATTCGCCAACCATAGCGCCGGTCGTGATTTGAGCTGAACCGCCGCCGCGCGGCATAAGCGGCGCATGGCCCTGCGCATCGTCCTCTGGCTCCTGGTCGCAGCGACCTTGGCGCTCGGCGCGCCCTATGCGGCCGCGGTGTTGAGCCGCGTCCAGGGCACCTGGAGCGCCGATGCCATCGAGCAGGACGGCTCGCGCACCCACATGCAGTTCGGCACCGACCTGCCGCGGCCGGACTTCCTGCCGGTCTATCCCGGCGCGCTGATCGCGCAGAGCTCGCTTCTCACGTCGGCGCGCTTTCCGTCGGGCGTCTATTCCCTTGACGTCTCGACCCGCGATCCGCTCGACGCCATCAAGCGCTTCTACAGCGCGCGCCTCGCCGAAGCCGGCTTCAAGGTCCGCGATCTCGGCACCTACCCGATGGACGCGCGCACCGCGGCCTTCATCGGCATCGACGGAACGCTCTACGCCGAGCGGTCCTCAACGGACGACCGGATCACGATCCAGATCCACACCCCCGAGGGCATCCTCTCCGCGCGCCTCCTGCAGATGCAATGGCGCAAGATTAGCGAAACGCCCGCTTGGCCGCTGCCCCCGGAGGGGGCGGGCGGGGGGTAGGGGCGGGCGGGGGTGCGTATTAGGGCGCCTGGTCATCAGCTGCCGCTTGATGCGCTCGACGGCCGCGACAGGCTTCTTTTTGACCTGTCGCTCGCCAAACCGCAGCACAATCCAACCCTGGGCGCGCAGTTTTCGATTGACCTGCCTGTCCCGCCACATGTTGCGCTCTATTTTCTCCCGCCAAAACGGTGTCATGCGATCAGCGAGGGTCGCGTAATTGCGGCCGTGCCAAAAATCGCTGTCCACGAAAACCGCCAGCTTGAATTTGGCGAAAACCAGGTCCGGCGTGCCGAACACGTTGCGACAATGCTTTCGGTATCGGAAGCCCATCGGGTAAAGGGCGGCGCTGACCATCTTGAAAAATTCGAGTTCGAGGCGCGTGTCGCGGCCACGCACGAGCGACATGTGCCGACTGCGTTCGGCCTTTGACATGATATCGGGCATGATGGGATTATAGTCGCATCGTCTATGCCTTCCACTGATTCCGCCGCCCCTCGATGCGAACAAACGGGCCCTATTTCTCGGCGACGCTCGACGCGCTCCGGTTAGATGCCGCTGAGCGCGTCGATACGGAGCGGAACGCCTCCAACATCGTCGCGGCGGTCATCACGGGCTACGGGACCGGCGCCGACGGAGCAATCGATCCCTCACGCATCCCCAACAGACCGGTGACGGGCCTCGTTTACGGGAAAATCCAGAGTGGCAAGACGCGCGCGATGATCGCCAGCACGGCGCTCGCCTTCGACAACGGATTTCGAATCTCGGTCGTGATGACGAGCAATATCAACGATCTCGTGTCGCAGACCCACATCGACTTTTCCCAGGGCTTGCCCGGTCTCATGACGTTCACGAAGGATACCGATCTGGATCGAGAAGTGGCAAACACGCGGTTGCATCTTGAGCGTGGCGATGGTCGCCTGTTGCTGATTTTCTCGAAGGGTGCGACCAGCCTGCGCAACATCTCCGACTTCCTCGGAGCGATCGTCGCGGAACGCTATCCCTCCATCATATTCGACGACGAGGGCGACCAGGCGTCGCTCGACACCAATACCCGCAAACGGTCCTCGGGCGTCGCGGTCGCGCCGAGCGCGATCAACGCGATCATTCAGAACACCCTGCGCCCTGCGGTGCCCCGGCACGTTTACGTTAGCGTCACGGGCACCCCGCAAGCCGTGGTGCTGCAGAGCGCGGATTCGGCGAACAGGCCGATGTTCATCGAAATGTTGCCGCCCGGAGCCTCCTACGTGGGCGGGGACAACTTTTTCGACAGCGACGAGCCTGAGGACAATCCACAACTCATACGATTGGTCGACCAGGGCGAGCAAGCGCAGCTGTTGAACGCAAGTCGGCCCATGCCTGACGGGTTGCGGGCTTCGTTGCTGTTTTTTTTGGTCTCGGCCGCGGCCGCGATCAGAAGGCGGCCCATGCCGGAACGCGGTTACTCCTATCTGTGTCATCCCAGTCTCAGGAACGACGAGCAGGAAATCGCCGAAGACCGCATCAACAATTTTCTCACCGAGGTCTTCGGCGCGCTGTTGGGTCAGGACGGAAACGACATCCTCGAAGAGCTTCGCGTGGCGCACGCCGACTTGGCGACTACGCTCGGCGTCGACACTCCTTCGTTTGACGAAGTATGCGAGACGCTCCGCCAATATTTGCCGGCGAGAAGGCTGCTTGTAATCAACGCGCGCGTCAAGCGCAGGGGTATCGATTACGGCCGAGGTCTCAATTTCTTGATCGGCGGTAACACACTCGGTCGCGGGATCGCGATCAGAGATTTGCTCGTCACCTATTACGTGCGCACGGCTCGCGTGTCGCAGATCGACACCATGCATCAGCATGCCCGCATGTATGGATACCGAACCGACACCCTGCCGTACACTCGGCTCTTCATCCCTCGCGCCTTGTACTACCGGTTCAGGGACATTCATCGCTCCGAACACCGACTTGCGCGCCTTCATCGAACGACATCGGGGCGAGCTGCCGGCCGCGTTCCCGGTCGAATTCACGTTCAATCTGCGGACGACCCGGCCGGGCGTCCTGGACGTGAACGGAATCGACACGCTCCAGCCGGGAATGCACGTGTTTCCCAACTACATCACCCTTCCGCAGGACGCTCGAGCTTACGAGAGGGTGTCGCGCCTATTGCGAGCCCGTTTCGGCCTCGGACCGGACGCGACGATCCAGCAGCTCGAAGCGGCGGGCGCTCGCGGCGCGACCATCGGCCCCGATGAGGCGATCGCGTTGGTGGCGCCCATCAGAACGGGCTCTCGCAACACCTGGCGCGACAGCACCATCTCCCCGGTCATAAAAAAAGTGGCGGAGAAATTTCAGAACCGCTTAACTTTACGCTTCCGCACCGCCGACCGCACGGTTCGCGAAAACGGTTTCATCTCGACGGGCACGCTTTCGGGCGACGAGCTCAGGGCAGCTCGGGCGGCGGCGCTGCCGACGCTCTGGATCATGTCCGCTCGCACGACCGACCGGAGCGCAGCCGCAGGAGGTCTCGAATTCATGTATCCGACGCTGGTGATCCCTGACAGCTTCCCGAGCCTGTTCATGTTCAACCGCGGTCAATGATCATGCGCGCCGAAAAGCACCAGAGATCGGGGCGAGGCGAGCCGATCGTGAAGGTCGTCGATTTATGTTGCGGCATCGGCGGGCTGACGCACGGACTGACGCTTGAGGGGCTGGATGTCGTCGCCGGCATCGACAACGACAAGTCCTGCAAGTACCCGTTCGAAGAAAACAACGATTCGAAATTTATCTGTCGCGACATATCGCGCTTCACCGTGAAGGAACTCCGGCGTCTGTTCAGGGGCGCCACCGTACGAGTGTTGGTTGGCTGCGCGCCCTGCCAGCCGTACTCCTCGTTGAATCGCAAGAAACTCGACCAAAAAGAGGCTCGGCGTCGTTTGTATCCGATGTACCGCTTCATGACCTTGATCAGGCGCGTGAAGCCCGAGATCGTCTCGATGGAAAACGTGCCGGATCTATCCGACGCCGGGAAGTATCCGGTCTTCCAGGAATTCGTCGAAACTCTCAAGGTGCTCGGCTACGCGGTGTTTTTCGAACGCGTTGACGCTTCCCGGTACGGCGTGCCGCAGAAGCGCAACAGGCTTGTTCTGCTGGCGTCTCTGCTGGGCGAAGACATTACGATCATCCCGGAAACGCACGCCGGCGACGACATCGTCACCGTGCAGGACGCCATAAGCACGCTGCCTCGTCTCAAAGATGGCGAGGTCGACGCTCGCGATCCCCTTCACCGCGCCAGCAAGCTGACCGAAATCAATCGGAAGCGCATCGCTGCGACCCCTCGAAATGGCGGCAGCGCCACGAGCTGGCCCCGTCATCTGGTTCCGACATGTTATCGACGGAAAACGGGTAGGTCCTACATGGTCTCCGTCTACGGACGAATGCGCTGGGGCGCCGCCCGCCCCCACGATCACGACGCAGTTCATGACGCTCGGAACTGGAAGGTTTGGTCATCCATCGCAGAATCGCGCGATATCGCTGAGAGAAGCGGCGAAATTCCAAACTTTTCCGGACTACTACCAGTTCGCGCCCGACAACGAAGTAACGATCAAAAATACCGCGCGGCACATCGGAAACGCCGTTCCCATTCTGTTGGGCCGAGCGATCGGCAAGAGCATCAAGAGACACGTGCGTCGTCATTTCAAAAGCCGGCGCAAATGAGCCTTTGAGTTTGCAATTTCGTCGAATATGTTTTGCGTTACCCGTCGAGGGTGGCGCGTGTCACGCCAACGAATCTTTCGCCCACATCAAACGCTATGACGCCGTAACGCGCATCGCGCTGCTGCGCTTTGATAACGTCCACAATTTCAAAGACATACCGGCCTCTTTAGTTTTGCCGGAATATCTTCCTTGACTCCCCGGAACAATTCCCTACGTCGCCAAACAGCCCGCCCGACGAGGGGACGCATCCGGATGCGATCCTGGTGATGGGGCGGGTGCGGTGCCTGCGCGCGGTCTCGCACACCGTGCCTGGCGGCTTCGAGTATCATGTCTGCCGGCATTACGATCGGTGCGCAGGGTGCATCCGCCGGACTGGGACAGGAAAGAGCGCGTGAAAACCGCTCGGACCAAGTCGCAGGAAACCTGGCCCGGAGTCGAAACGCTTGAGGCCTGAAAAACCTCAAGCCAAAGCCGCGGTGGAGCGCCGAGAGGCGAGCGCGCCCGAAGCGCAAGCGGATGGCAACATCCTTCTTGCGTGGCGCGCGCCGCGCCCGAAGCGGTAGCAGGTGGCAACATCGGCTGACGTGGCGCGGCAAAGATTTGAAAATTTGCGCCTTCCGGCGCTCCGCCTTCGCTCATTTTATATGGAGGCGACCCTTTCGTTCTTGCTTTCTTGGCTTTCGTTGTCCGTACTTCGCTCGCGCCGCGTGGCGGGAGGACGAGAGCGCTTGCTTGCGATCCGTCATCCTGAGGTGCGCGCCAAAGGCGCGCCTCGAAGGACGACGGCCCGGGCGCCTGAGCAGCATCCTTCGAGGCTCGCTGCGCTCGCACCTCAGGATGACGGAGTCAAAGCTGGCGTCTGCCTGCCTCAGAAAGAAAGGGTCGCACCATGCCCAAACCCACCGACCCCGCGTGAGCGGGAAGGATGCAACCCGATCGCGAGGCGACACTTGTTCCGCCGCCACGACATCATCACGGGCGCTGCACCAAAGGGCCGAAGCATGGCCGGATTTGGCCGTGACAACGCCGAGCCGGTGAGGGGCTCCTGCATGGAGTCCTGTAATGCGTCATTGCCTGTTCGCGAGCCTGATCGTTGTGTGCTTTGTTCCGGCGCTGCCGGTGCCGGCCTTGGCCGCGCACCATGGTCATGGCTATGGCGATCGTCACGTTGCGCGCCAAGGGTCATTCTATGTCACGCACCACATTGCGCGGCGTTACGCGATGCCGGTGCAGGGCGAGACCTTCGGGCAAGGCTTTTACAATTACGCGCCGGCGATGGAGCCGCGGCGCAACAGCGACAGCGGTTGGCAGCAGAATGGCTGGCAACAGAATTGGAGCCGCGGCGGCTTCGGGCAAAGCAGCTTCAGCGCGACGGGCGACTTCAACCAGTCATACGGCGAGCTCGACGGCATGGCGTCGGCACAAGCTTCGGCCAATGGCATTCCGACGTCGCTGGTCGAGCGCGTGATCAAGCGCGAAAGCGGCGGCAATCCGCGCGCCGTAAGCCGCGGCAATTACGGCCTGATGCAGATCAGGCTCTCGACCGCGCGCGCCATGGGCTTTTCCGGCTCGGCCGCCGAGCTGCTCGATCCGCAGGTCAACATGACCTACGCGGTGCGCTATCTCGCCGGCGCCTATCGTGCCGCCGGCGGCAACGAAAACCGCGCCGTCGCGCTCTATGCCAGCGGCTACTACGCGCAAGCCAAGGCGCAGGGCTTCTCGCCCTACGCGCCGCAGCCGTGGTCGGGCTTCGGGCCCTCACAGCCGGGCAGCTTCAACAACACGGAAGCTTACGCCTACGGCAAGACGACTCCGGTCTATCGCGTGCAGCACTATCGGCACCGCGCGATATAGCGCAAAATTCGCCTCTCCCCGCGTGCGGGGAGAGGTCGAGGAGCGTAGCGACGAGGGTGAGGGGGCCTCTCCGCGATTCTGAGCGTTGCGGCTTTTGGCGACAACGTTTCAGACAATCCCGTTGGCACAGTCCAGCGGAGAGGCCCCGTCATCCCAACCTTCTCCCCGCACGCGGGGAGAAGGGGCGCGCATGCGGCACTGTTACAGCCTCTCAATGCCTACAGCGCCGCGACGGCGCTCACTTCGATCAAAAACTGCTCCTGCACCAGGCGGTCGATCATGAGCAGCGTGTTGGGCGGATAGGCGCCGCTCGGAAACAATTTTGGAAATTCGCGGGTGCGGTAGGCGAAGAACTTCGCGATATCCTGCGAGTGCACGAGATACGTCGTGAACTCGACGATGTTGGCGAAGCCTGCGCCCTGGGACGACAGCGCCGCGCCGATATTGGCGAAGGCCTGCGCGCATTGGCCGTCGAAGTCGGCCGGCGTCTTGCCGGCTTTGTCGACGCCGACCTGGCCGGCGATGAACAAAAACTCCGACGCCTTGACGCGGGTGATGTGGGAATATTGGCCGAGCGGCTTGCCCAGCGTGTCGGGATTGATGATCTTGATATCCGGCATTTTCGATTGGCTCCGCGCGAAGTGGAACGGAGCGCAACGCTACCGCGCGCATCATTCTCGCGAAAGCGGGAATCCAGTAGCTGCGGCGCCGGGGATTTGGCTCAGACTTCGGCGATTACCGGGTCGCGGGGACGACAAAAGTCAGTTAAAGCGCGGCAGCGCGTAGTCCTTGGTCTTCTTCTTGGCGCCCGAGCGCATGATGGTCTTGATCTTCATCGGCGGGCGGCCGGATTTTTCCGCGATCTCGCGGTCCTGCTCGATCAGAAAGCCGTAGGCCGGCTTGTCGCCGTCGATGCCCCCGGTGAGTTCCCGCGGCACCTTGCGGTTGGAGCGCAGCGAGCCGTCCTCGTACACCACGTCGAACATGACGAATTCCGAATTCAATCCCGGCTTTCTCGGCATGGTTGTTCTCCGTGTTGTTGGCTCGGCGCACCAAGATTTGGCCCGGGAGGTAGCGGCCACGCGCGGCGTCAACGGGGCGCCGGATGCGACATTCAAGCTTACGGTAAGGGCGGCCCGAGGCCGCGAGTTGGCGCGTATATAATGTCGCGCGGCGGCGTTGGCAACCGCGACGGCGTTAACTTTTGGCGGGCCTCACTCGAGGCCTTCGATGATACGGATGTCGCGCACCGCGCCGTCGCCGAGGGCTTTCAGCGCATTCTGATAGGCCGGGCTCTGATAGGCCGCGATCGCCTTCTCGACGCTCGGGAACTCGGAAATCACGATGCGTTCCTTCTGGCCGGCCTCGAACGCGGCGTTAGCCGTGCCACGGACGAGATAACGGCCGCCGAACGGCATCACCGCCGGCGGCGCCAGCTGCGCATAGGCCGCGAGCTTCTGCGGATCGGAAATCGAGCGATAGACCGTGACCCAATAACCCTTCGGCATTTTCGAAGCTCCATGGGATGCGCGCGATGAAGTTTATGAGTAACATCGGCGGCGAGACTGAGAAAGGGGAGGGCGGCGATGTCGTTCTGGAGCGCCTTGTTCGGCGGCCGCGGCGGTGGTGGCGGCGGCGCCGCGAGCGCAAAGCACGCCGATCCGGTCGAGTACAAGGGCTGCGTCATTCGCGCCGCGCCCTACAAGAACAACGGCCATTACCAGACCGCGGGCGTCATCACCAAGGAGATCGACGGCGTGCAGAAGGAGCACCGCTTCATCCGCGCCGATGCCTACGCATCCTACGACGACGCGGTGACGTTCACCGTCAACAAGGCGCGGCAGATCATCGACCTGCAGGGCGACCGGATCTTTGCTTCGCCATCCTGAGACGGCAGCGCCGCTCACTTCTTCGCAAAATCGATGGTGATGCTGGAGAGGCTAGGTCCGCGCTTGGCATAGAGATCGTTCGGATTGGGCATGGCGGGCGGCGGCACGGCGGTGCCGACGGTGGTGAATTTCACCTTGGTCAGCCGCTCCTGCACCGTGAGCCACTTGGATACGGCATCCGCGCATTGCGCCGCGAGTTTCTGCGCCGCGGCCTGCGCGCCGCGGTCGGAGCGGCACTCGATGCGCACTGGCCCCTTGGCCTTCTCGAAGATCAGGTTCGCGGCCTGCTGCATGTAGTCGGCGGAGTCGGCGCGGACCTGGCCGCGGTCGAAGTCGTAGAGCGCGGCGGCTGAGACCTCGATGCGGACCGCGTCGCCCATTTCGCGCGACGGCAGGTGGCGGTAGGTGTTGGTGGAGGCTTGGTTGGTCTGCACGCCGAGAACCGGGAACGGATTTTGCGCCATGACCTGCGCCATGACCTGCGCAATGGCGGGCGCGGCCGATACGGCGGCCGCTGCGAGCGCCGCAAGGACGATGAGCGTCGGTGCGGCGCGCGGCACGAGCCTGGCTCACAGCCCTTCGACGATGCGCAGGTCGCGCTCGGCGGCATTGCCGAGCACTTTCAGCGCTGCCTGATAGCCCGGGCTGTCATGGGCGGCGACCGCCTTCTCGACGCTGTCGAACTCGATGATGACGGAGCGCTGCGTCACCCCCTTCTCGTAGGCCTTGGCGGCATTGCCGCGGGCCAGGAAGCGGCCGCCGCCGGCGGCGATCGCCGGGCCGGCGAGCTTGGCGTATTCGGCAAGCGCGTTCGGGTTGGAAACGGAGAAATAGTTCGAGATCCAATAGGCCTTGGCCATGGCGTTCTCCCTGTTGTCGTCACGCTCAGGGCGAAACGTTGGCACGGCGAACGCTGCCGCGCAATGCGGTCGGAGGCGACGCTGCGATGGCGCCGAAACGGAAGCGGCTTACGCTGCGGCGCCGTCTTCGAGATGCGGCAGCGTCGCCTTCATGCGGCGCAGCACTTTGCGCAACGAGGCGATCTCGGCCTCGAGCCGGGCCACGCGCTTCATCAGCTCGGCTTGGTCGGGCCGCGGCTCGGCCGACGCGACGGCCGCGCTGTTGAAGCCGAGCCCGATCTCGTCGCCGCGGCGCCAGATGACGCGGGCCTTGAGCGTGATGTCCTTCTTCGGCAGGTGCAAATTGACGACGTCGGGAATGGTGACGGTCTCGGAGAAGATGATGCGCGCGCCTTCGTCGGAGAAATCGCGCACCAGACAGCTCACGACGCCGCGGCCCTTGTCGAAATAGACAAAGCCGTGCAGGAAGCTTTTCAGCCGTCGGGATTGCCGGCGTTCACTCATCGGACAAAGCCCTCCGCGGGCTGGCGAAGGAAACAAAGCCAAGTTTACGAACTGAGCATTAAGGCCATCTTAAGCGTTAAAAGCGCCGCACCCGGGCGGGCGGCTTTTTTTACGGCGCGGCCGCCTTTGTACGGGACGAAAAGCGCGCAATCAGCGGACGAAAAACAGCCGGCCCAAGGCGTAGAGGTCATAGCCGACGGCGCCGAGCACGCAGGCCAAAAGGCCAAAGCCGATCAGGCCGAGCACCACGGCGCGGTTCAAGCGCTCCAGATGCGCCTTGTCGAAATGCGCCTTGTCGGCGAAATGGGCTAGGCGATGGGCCATCACAGCCATCCTTGGCAACCGCTCTCTCGATTGCCCTTGCCTCTAGCGTCCTCGCCCCCTGCAGCTCTTAACTTAACAACCGACTCAGATGCTGCGCATGGTGCCCCGCGGCAGGGCTGCCTTGCAAGCACCGTTTGGCTTCTCCCATAAATGCCGCATAAAGAAGACAATCGCAAACGCAACCGATCTACGCTAATGCTAAGGACGCCAACAACAAAACGCCCGGCGGCCCGGCACCAAGGAGAAACGGCATGCACGTGTTTTCCCTCCCCCGCGAAGCCGAGTTCGATGGCAAGAAGCACGTCGAGAAAATCCTCGGCACGATCGAAGACGGCGACGTCACCGTGGCCTGCTGGGAGCCGGGCCAGATCAGCCCCAATCACTGCCATCCGCACGCCACCGAGATCTATTTCTGCTTCGAGGGCGGCGGCACCATGCGCACGCCCGGCAAGACCGTCGCGGTGACGCCGGGCTCCTTCGTCGTGCATCCGCCCGGCGAGGTGCACGAATACGAGAACGGCCCCGCGCGCACGCTGTTGTTCCGTGTGCGCTACGGCGCCGATATGGGCTCGCGCCACGTCGAATGGCGCGGCCACGCTGGCTGGACGCAAAGCGCCGAGGATGCGGCCTACTACAAGGCGCATCCGGTTGGCGCCTGAGCCTGCGGTGTTTTCCCGGATGCGGTGCAGCACGCCGTGGCGCACCGCTGATCCGGAATCGTCACATACTCGGAGCTTGTTGCGATCCCGGGTCTGCAACGCACCACTTCGTGCTGCGATGCGCCCGGGAAAACACACTAGTGATTCTGCGGCGGGCTGTTGGCCACGCAGGTATCGGCGCCGCCGCGCTTGGCGGCGTTGCATTGCGCCATCGTGTCGTAGGCGCATTCCTGGCCCGAGCCGGTCTTCAGGCAGAAGCTGTGATGCACGTAGCTGCCTTGCGCCAATGCGCTGCCGCCGGCGAACGCGGTCGCGGCCAGCGGCGCCCGCCATCATGATCGCACGCATGTGTGGTCTCCTTGACGCCGCTCACCCAGCGGTCAATGCCGCGGCGTTGCGATGGTTCCTTGTCAGGAAAGCGCGCAGCGTCTAACAACCAGGAACTCGCGCGCCCCATAAAATCGGAGGAAAAATGTTCACCAAGCCGCACTGCCCGGTGATCGCCATCGAGGAGCACTACTGGGACGAGGAACTGGCCAAGACCTATGTGGGCGGCGAGGCCGGCCGGCCGGGCGAGCAGCAAAAGCGCCTCTACGATTTCGGCCCGCTGCGCATCAAGGAGATGGACGACGTCGGCATCGACATGCAGGTGATCTCCCACGGCGCGCCGTCGACCCAGAAATTGCCGGCCGATATCGCGGTCGGCCTGACGCAGCGCATGAACGACCGCCTGCACAAGGTCGTCGCCACCAACCCTGCGCGCTTCGCCGCCTTCGCCGCGCTGCCGACCGCGGTGCCGGATGCCGCCGCCGACGAGCTCGAGCGCTGCGCCGGGCTGGGCTTCAAGGGCGCCATGCTGCACGGCCTCGCCAACGGCACCTTCCTCGATCACCAGAAATTCTGGCCGATCTACGCCCGCGCCGAAAAGCTCGACCTGCCGATCTACCTTCATCCGTCGCTGCCGCAGGCCGACGTGTCGCGTGTCTACTACGACGACTACGTCAAGGATTTCGGCACCGTGGCGCGGCCGGCCTGGGGCTATACGGTGGAGACCGCGACGCTCGCCATCCGCCTCGTGCTGTCCGGCGTGTTCGAGCGCCACCCGAAGCTGAAGATCATCCTCGGCCATCTCGGCGAGACGCTGCCGTTTCTGGTCTGGCGCATCGACCAGGCGCTCAAGCGGCCGGGCCAGAAGGCGGTCAGCTTCCGCGACATCTTCTGCGGCAACTACTACATCACCACCAGCGGCAACTTCTCCAACCCGGCGCTGCTGTGCTGCGTCATGGAAATGGGCGTCGACCATATCCTCTTCGCCGTCGACTGGCCGTTCGTCATGAACCCGCCGGCGATCGAGTGGATGCATACGGTGCCGCTGTCGGACGCCGACAAGGCGAAGATCCTCTCGGGCAACGCGCAGCGGCTGTTGAAGCTGTGAGGCTAGCTCCATCCTCCCCCACGAATAGTGGGGGAGGGGGACCGCGCGG
>Ga0335081_10000643_pt1 | contig 57862 bp, 60 predicted proteins | sample Lox_Sample_35_FD_206713 | JGI IMG/M metagenome (GOLD analysis project Ga0335081, IMG submission 206713) | Soil microbial communities from Loxahatchee National Wildlife Refuge, Florida, United States - Lox_Sample_3.5 | ecosystem: Environmental > Terrestrial > Soil > Wetlands | place: USA...
TGACCCAGCCAGGGCGAGCAAGATTCCGGCGGTGAGAAGGGCCGACGAATGGCACCGCCTCCCGGTGAGAAGTCCAGCGAGTCCGCACAGAACGATCACTGACCCGCTCATCAACCGGGCTTTTCGCCCACGCTTGTCAATGTTGCACGCCAGCTTCATTTGAGGCGTCGGCTGGCCCAACTTCCTGCAAACAACGCCGCAAACGCGAACAAAAGCACAATAATCCATTGCAGTTGCGGTGGCGCGAGCTTTAACCAAGCTGGCCAGATAGCCCACAATATCGCAGCGGCTCCGAGGAATGCCACGCCGACCCAACCAAGAAATTCGAATGTTTTGCGTTCTTCACGGACAGCGGCACGGAGTTCTGCGATCGTCTTTTTGTCCGGTTTTACCTTTTGAGCCGCGGTTTCTTCAAGCATCTGTTGATCGGTCTCGGTGCTTTGAAATTCCTGCAACAAACTGCGGGCTCTTTCCGCATCCTGCTCGAGCACAAACACGCTGTTCATTTGATTGGTGCCAGTCAGATTTTCCGCCACATCCAATGGCGGCACGCTCGGCGGTGTTCGCAAGGTCGCCTCGATACCATTGTCATGCAGATAACCTATCACAATATTGCCTTCCCACTCATTGGCGGCATGATGAATGGGCACCAACCTCTCGGATTGTTCGGGTTCGCTCATGCAGCAATTTACGCGTTTCCTCAGCCGGTTTCCAAGAATTTTGTCCGAGAACCAAGCCTTGGCAGATTCATTGTCGGTGTTCTGAACCGCCGCGCGAGCCTTGTCAGTCTAATTCCAATTCTTCACGCACGACCTTGACGAGGTCTTCCATGGAAAAAGGTTTCTGGACATAGCCTCGCAAACCCGACTCGAACATACGGTGGGCAACCTGGTCTTCGCATCCCGTCAACAAGACGACGCGAACGTCCGGGTTCACTCGCTGCAAACATTCAAACACCAGGTCGCCGGTCATATCCGGCATGAGATAATCCAACAATACCAGGCCGATTTGCTGGTGGCGCGCCTCATACAGCTCCAGCCCTTCCTTCGCGCCGGGCGCCGTCAACACCCCCCAACCCCCGGCTTCGAGACAACGCCGGATTATTTCGAGAACCTCCGGTTCGTCGTCGATGGCCAGAATTTTTTTCTGTGAGTTCGCGGGGCCGGCGCTCATAGGGACATCCACTGGCAATATAAACGTTCGCCGTGTAACATACATCTCTGTCGCCGAGAAGCGAAATATGCATCTTGCTTTCCAAAACAAAGTGGTTGTGGTTACCGGCGCCTCCAGTGGCATTGGTCGCGAAACGGCACTGGCGTTTGCCCGGGCCGGCGCCCGGGTTATCCTGGCGGCCCGGCAGGAAGCCATGCTCCGCGAAGTGGCAAATGAGATTACTGCCAAGACGGGCCTCGTTGCCGATTGTGTCTTGGTCATCCCTACGGATGTGACGAAAGACGGGGATGTCCGGCGACTGGTGGACACGGTTCTCACCCGCTTTGGACGGCTGGACATCCTCGTCAATAACGCCGGGGTTGGAATGCGCGCGTTGGTAGGGGATACACCCTCAAACGACGTGCATCACCTGATGGAAGTGAATTTTCACGGTCCGCTGCGGTGCATCCAGGCGGTTCTCCCTCAGATGAAAAAACAACACGCGGGTCAAATCATCAATGTCGGCAGCGTGCTCAGCATGATCGCTTCTCCGCGCAACGGTGCTTATTGTGCCAGCAAATTTGCGCTGCTGGCATTGAGCGATTCGCTGCGGCTCGAATTGTACGGAACCGGCATCGACGTGATCTCGGTTCTTCCGTCGTACACGGACACGCCGTTCTTTGAGCATATGTTTCGCTACGGCAGCCCGACGCGCATCAGTCCGTTTAAAGGTCAAGACCCGGCCAAAGTCGCACGCGCCCTGCTGCGAGCGAGCCTTCGGCGGAAACGCCAGGTGGTGCTAACCTTTTCCGCACGACTCGGCATTTGGCTGCGGCGACTGGCGCCTGGTTTGCTGGATTTTGCAGTTCGTCTGACGTATCAGAGGGCCGCCAAAGCCGATTCAAAAATGCGGTAGCTGGCGCTGTCGTAAAGGCAGAACACTACGCGTTCTAGTTTCGTCTGGCTGCGGAGATGGTCGACCACTTCTTTCAACATCAGGGGCGCGGCCCGTTCCATCGGGAACCCGTAGATCCCGGTGCTGATCGCGGGCAAAGCGATCTGCTTCAACTCTTTTTCATCTGCAATCGTCAGGCAACTTCGCACCGCCTTTCGCAGGAGCTGATCAGATTCTTCTTCACTTTGCTCGTGCCATACCGGCCCGACGGTGTGGATGACAAACTTTGCCGGCAGTTTCCCGCCGCTGGTAATGACCGCCTCCCCCGTCACCAAAGGTCCTCGCTTTGCAATCAGTGCCGTCGACTCAACTTGAATCTGTGAGCCGCCCTTGCGCACGATGGCCAGCGCCACCCCGCCGCCGTGCGCCAGATATTTGTTGGCCGCGTTCACAATCGCATCCAGCTTTAACGCGGTGATGTCGCCCTGCACCAATTCCAAGGTCGCGTCGCCGATGTGTTTCTTCATGCACCCGAAGAATACCAAAGTGGGTTTGAAGAGCAATGTGGCTACCACTACCAGATGGCAGATCGGTGGACGAAATTCTGGCCAAACCGAAAGCTTGGCCGCACCGGATGTTTGGCTGGCTTATTGCGCCGCGTGTGGTCTCGGTTTACCCATCACGTGACGAATGATGTGCAACGCTTCCTGCAGACGGAATGGTTTACGAATGTAACCGTCGATCGGGTGTTGGGCCAGGATCTGGCGCAAACGCAACTCTTCGGCACCCGAAACAATGATCACCTTTACCGGCGGGCTGAGCTTCTTGAGCCACTCGAAAGTCTTGGCGCCATCAAGTTGCGGCATGTAGTAGTCCAGCAATACCAGATGAAACTTGTCCTTCTCGCGCGTAAACTGCTCCAAGGCTTTCACAGGACTGGCGACCCCACAAACCTCGAACCCGTGCGGCTCCAGCAGTTCCTTGATGAGATTGCGAAACTCTTCGTTGTCGTCGATCGCTAATACGCGTATGCGCTCGCCCTCTGTGGAGGATAATGTCGGCACGCTTTTATCCGCCGTGGCGACCTGATCTGTACCCCGCATGTTATCGACTGTTAGTTCCATCTCCTTAATCCTTCTTCGTTTGAGGTTCCCCGCACGACGCACGCTTGTTTTTACATTGCCAAAAAGAGCAGTCTCGGTGCCAAGCCTTGACCGCTGGCAAACCCGGGACTATCATCCGCCGCAAAAATCTGTCCAAAATGGCCCAAAAAGGCAAATTCATTACTTTTGAGGGTGGGGAAGGCTGCGGAAAATCCACTCACATTGAGCGTCTGGCGGCCCGGTTGCGGGGCGAAGGTTACCCAGTGCTGATTGTGCGGGAGCCGGGCGGCACCGAAGTGGGTGAACAAATTCGTCACATCCTGCAATACAGCAAGCAATCGACCGCCATGGTAGCGGAAACCGAACTTCTGCTGTTTTCTGCCAGCCGCGCCCAGCTCGTCCGCGAGGTGATTCTCCCGGCCCTGCGCAAGGACTGCGTCGTTCTCTGCGACCGGTTTTTCGATTCGACCACTGTTTACCAGGGAGTCGGACGCAAAATTGATCCGCAAGTCGTTGCCACGATCAACGCCTTCGCGATTGACGCGTGCCGTCCGAATTTGACTTTGGTCATCGATCTTGATCCGCGCACGGGATTGGAACGAGCTCGTGGCCGGGAATTGTTCGACCGCATGGAAAACCAATCGTTGGAATTTTACGAACGGGTTCGGCAAGGATATCTGGATCTTGCCCGGCGCGACCCGGAACGCGTCAAGGTCGTCGACGGAAGTCAACCGGTCGAAAAGGTCGGGCAGCAAATCTGGGATTTGATCAAGCATGTCCTTTAGCGACGTTAGCCAACAGCCGACAGTGGGAGAGCAACTGCGCCGCAGTTTGGAACGGGGTCGGCTGGCTCACGCTTACTTGTTTACCGGACCCCGCGGGAGCGGCAAGGAAGCAATGGCGCGGACGCTGACGAAAGCGCTCAACTGCCTGCAAAGAGACCAGGATTGTTGTCCGGAAGACGGGCCGCTCTGCGATTCCTGCCGGCGGATCAACGACAATGCACATCCTGACGTGTATTGGATCCGGCCGGAATCGAAGAGCCGTCGTATTCAGGTCGATCAGATGCGGGAGTTCATGAAGGCGGTCAATCTGCGCTCGTCGTCGGGAGGTGTCAAAGTTGGCATTATCGTGGATGCTGAATGCATGAATGAGGAGGCGAGCAACGCGTTTCTCAAGACCCTGGAAGAACCGCCCGCGCAAACAATCATCGTGTTGTTGTCCTCGACGCCGCAACGGCTGCCGCCGACGATCCTCTCGCGATGCCTGAGAATCCCATTCGGTCAGGTCGCTGAAACAGAAGCATCCACTGACGCTGCGAAGTTGCTCACGAGGCTGGCTGAATTTTCTGCGCTTGGCCCGGAGCGAGTCGCCAACAGTTACCGGTTGCTTGCCGAGGTGACTGCGCTTCTTCACGAAATTCGCGAGCGGACACGCCAATTTGTGGAAGCGGAGGTCAACCTCGACCGTTACGAGGAATTGGAGCCGAATATTCGCGAGCGCCTGGAAGATCAGAGAGAGGCGCGTGTTGAAGGTGAGTACCGGGCGGCTCGCGAACAAGTGCTCGAGGAAATCTACAGTTGGTTTGGCGATGTGCTTTTGTGCGCCGTGGGCGCTGAGGATCACCTGCTGGCGCGCCCTGAACGAGCGCTCGAGGCGCGGCGCGCTGCGACCAGTCTTACCGATCGGCAAGCGATTCAAAACCTGGAAGCCATGGATCAAATACGCGACTCGCTTGCACGCAACATTTCTGAGACCTTCGCGATGGAAGTGGGATTGCTGAAGCTGACGCAATAACGGCGTCCCGACCCGTGCAGAACTGAATGAAAGGCTTCAAGAACTGGTTCGTTTTTGGATTGGCCGCGGTTGCTTTTTTGGCGCCGCTGAAATTCGGCACGCCGGCCATGCTTCAGTCCCAAGTTCCTGCGCCCGCGAACCCATTAGAATGGCTGTTCTACCTCTGGCCAAACGAATTGGCGGTTATCCTCGTCTTTGTGGGATTCGTTTGGCTCGTGCTTGATCGGGAGCGAATGTTGGCGCGAGTGGATTTCTTGTTCGTGCTCCCATTGATATTCCTGCTGACCCAGATGCTGGCAGCCCCCACCTCCATTTGTCGCCAAACAACAATCGATACGCTCATGTTGTTTACCACCTGCGTGCTGTTGTTTTACGTGGGCGCCTGGTACGTCCGTGATGGCGCAGCAACGGCTCGGATCTTTGGCGGGCTGGCCTTGGCGACCATGCTGGTTTGCGTTTTGGCTCTGGAGCAACATTTTGGCGGATTGGAAGAATCACGCAAAGAGGCGCTCCTCTACCTCGACGCGAGCAAAATGCCCAAAGATTTCCTCCTGAGAATGACGAGCAACCGTGTTTTCGCCTCCTTTGTTTACCCCAATGCGTTGGCGGGATTCCTGGTGATTGCGTTTGCCCCTACGCTGGTGTGGGTCTGGGTGCGGGCGCGCGGTTGGGACGCCCGGGTGAGATGGATAACGCTTCTGTTTGTGGCGGGCGTAATGGTGTTTTGCCTGGTGCTCACCGGCTCTCGAGGCGGATTTGTGGCCTTTGCTGCCATGGCGGTGACGGCGTTGTGGTGCAGCGTTCCCAGACTGGGTCGACGAGCTGCTATTACCATGGGGGGATCGATCTTCTTGCTGGCGGTGATATTTGTGTTCGCAGAGCGTCGCGGGTTTATCCATCTCGGCGCGCAGAGCTTGGAAGCACGAACCGACTATTGGCGCGGTGCAATGGCGATTTCGAAGGATCATCCCTGGGTTGGTACTGGGCCCGGCACTTTCGGTTCGATTTATCCCAAGTATAAGACGGCGCAGACGGAAGAAGCTCAGGCTGTCCACAACAATTACCTGCAAATGTGGTCAGACTCAGGCGTCCTTGCCTTCATCAGCTTCACGCTGCTCTGGATTGTTGGTGTGCGTGATGCGTTTCGCCTGGCTCGCCGGCGGAAAGGAGACGCTGCTGCAATTGCCATTTGTGGCGTTTTGGTGGGCTGGAGTATGCATGGGTTGGTCGATTTTGATTTGTACGTACCTGGTGTGGCACTTCCGGTATTCATCCTCCTTGGGTCTGTACAAGGACTCAAAGAAATACCCCGAACGGACACGGTCACTCCGCGGCGAAGGACGAATTGGTTGGTGGGTCTGGTTTGTGCCGCGATGCTGTTCGCCGTTCTCTGGCTCGAAGGACGGGGGTTGGCGGCGAGTCTTGCCTTCACCCGCGAGCAGGAACTGCGGCGGATCCATCCGCTGGCTGCTTTGCAGGAGGCCCGAAGCGCCGTGCGGCTGTCACCCTGGAATTTGCGATATCAATCGGGTTTGGGCGAACTTGCGTTATTGACAGGAAATCCGGACGAGGGAATTGCTGCGTATCGCCAAGCCGTCGCCGACGACCCTTACCGGTCTTCGTGTTGGTGGCATTTGGCAGAAGCCCGAAAAGCAGTATACGGAGTCGATGCGCAGACCGTCGAGATTTTGCGCAAAGCCGTTGCGCTAAACCCCACCGAAGCAACCTATAGCAATGCTCTGGTAACTGCCGAGAAAAGCGTTAGACAACCCCCTCGCACTTTGCTAGAGTCCCCCCCTACCAAGGGATCGGGATCCACGCCATGACGAAGAACTGTCTTGGCCAAAAGAACCGGAGGTTGTGTCTGAGGGGGTGAATTGGATTGATGGCAAACATTGAGCGCCGACCCTCTTATGGAAGGACGGAACCTATGGAATTAGAGCAAATAAAGGCGATTATCGCCATGATGAAGGAAAACGACCTGTCTGAGTTCTCCATGGAACAGGACGGATTGAAGATTCGCATCAAGCGAGGTCCCGAAGGCTTCCAGCAGACTGTCTCGTTGCCGCCGCCCGTTCAGCAGCCGGCAACGATTGCCGCGCCGACGCCAGCCCCTGTGGCACCGCCCGCGACCGATATTAAGCACATCGTTTCGCCAATGGTTGGCACATTTTATCGTGCGCCATCCCCCGATGCCCCGTCGTATATTGAAATCGGGCAAGAGGTTGATCCTGAAACCGTGGTCTGCATCATTGAAGCCATGAAGGTGATGAATGAGATCAAGGCTGAAACGACAGGCGTGGTGACGGAGATTCTGGCCGAGAACGCCAAGCCCGTAGAGTTTGGGCAGAAACTATTCGCGGTGCGCGTCAAATAGCGCTGTGTTGTTCGAGATTTCAGGCCAGCAAGTGAAGTCACCATGTTCGACAAAATCCTGATAGCCAATCGCGGCGAGATCGCGGTGCGCATTATCCGCGCCTGCAAGGAGTTAGGAATCCGCACCTTGGCGGTTTATTCCAACGTGGACGCCGATTCGCTGCACGTGCAATTAGCCGATGAAGCCATCTGTATCGGCGATGCTCCAAGCAAGGAGAGCTATCTAAAAATCGACCGCATTATCAGTGCGGCGGAAGTGGGCGATGTGGAGGCAATTCATCCGGGCTACGGTTTTCTGTCTGAAGATGCCCATTTCGCCGAAGTATGCGAGAACTGTAATATTAAATTCATCGGCCCTACCAGTGCGGCAATTCGGGCCATGGGTGATAAAGTCGCTGCCCGCGAAACGATTCGCAAAGCGGGGGTGCCCGTGGTGCCCGGCAGCGATGGCCCGGTCGAGAATGAGCAGGAGGCGCTGAAGATTGCTCGCAAAATCGGGTACCCGGTCATTGTCAAGGCCGCGGGTGGCGGCGGCGGACGCGGAATGCGGGTGGCACACAACGATCCCAGCCTCGTGAAAGGCTATCACACCGCTCGCTCGGAAGCGGAACGGGCTTTTGCCAATCCCTCCGTTTACATGGAAAAATACCTCGAGAACCCGCGCCACATTGAATTTCAAATATTGGCCGACCGGAAGGGACACACGATCCATCTCGGTGAACGCGATTGTAGTTTGCAGAGGCGGCATCAGAAATTGCTCGAAGAATCTCCCTCTCCGGCTTTTACCAACGATGTCCGCAAAAAGATGGGCAAGGCGGCCATCAAGGCCGCGGAAGCAGTCAAGTATGTCAATGCCGGCACGATCGAGTTCCTGCTCGATGCCACCGGCGAGTTCTACTTCATCGAGATGAACACGCGTATTCAGGTCGAGCACCCAGTGACCGAGGAAGTTACCGGTATTGACATCGTCAAGGAGCAAATCCGCGTGGCGGCTGGCGAAGAACTTGGCTATGACGGCAAGGACGTCCAATTTCAAAAGCATGCCATCGAATGCCGCATCAATGCCGAGGATCCATTCAATGGATTTCAGCCCAGCCCCGGCCGCATTGAGTTCCTGCATGTCCCTGGTGGCCACGGGGTGCGCGTCGACACGCATGTGTATGCTGGTTATGTCATTCCGCCTCATTATGACTCCATGATTGCCAAGTTGATTTGCTATGGTCGCGACCGGCGCGTGGCGCTCGAGCGCATGACACGCGCGCTGGACGAGTTCATTATCAAGGGAGTCAAGACGACCATTCCGTTGCATAAACTCGTTTTGAAGGATCCAAATTTCCGTCGGGGCCGGTACTCGACCGGCTTTATGGAGCGATTGTTGGCGGCCAGTCAGCCACTGGTTCCGCCGAAACCGGAACCATGAGGCTCCAGGGAAGCTGGCAACGCGGAGTTATCAGGAGGAGTCTAATCACAATATCATGAGAAAAATGGCAATGCTCACCGGCGGTGGCGACTGTCCGGGGTTGAACGCTGTAATTCGCGCCGTAACGCGCAAAGCGTTGGTCGAAGGTTACGAAGTATTTGGTTTCCATAATGGCTGGGCCGGAGTGCTCAAAGGCGATTACTTTCCGCTGACCCGCGAACGGGTCTCGGGCATTCTGCACTTGGGGGGCACAATTCTCGGCACTTCGCGCACCAATCCGACCGATGACCAACTCGACACGCTCGTGAACCACATCAAAAACTTGGAATTATCGGCACTGGTGGCCATCGGCGGCGATGATACGCTCAGCGTTGCTTCGCGATTGCACAAGCGCGGCATGCCCGTCATCGGCGTCCCCAAAACCATCGATAACGACATCGACGGCACCGACCAGACTTTCGGCTTTGATACGGCCATCAATATCGCCGCGGAGGCGCTGGACCGTCTGCATACCACGGCGGAGGCACACAGTCGCGTGCTGGTGGTGGAATTGATGGGGCGCCAAGCCGGCTGGATTGCCCTGGAAGCCGGCATCGCCGGCGGTGCCGATTTGGTATTGCTACCCGAATTCCCGATGTCGCTGGCCGAGATCTGCAAAATCATCAAGCAGCGGCAAGCGGGCGGCAAGAATTTCTCGATCGTTGCCGTCGCCGAAGGTTTCACGCTGGAGGGCTCGGAAGTTCTTCAAAGCAGGGAACTCGACGCGTTCGGCCATGTGCGGCTGGGTGGTATTGGCGAAATGCTCTGCAAGGAAATTGAGAAGATCACCGGCATCGAATGTCGCAACGTGGTGCTCGGCCACATCCAGCGCGGCGGCACCCCGAGCGCGTTTGACCGCGTCCTCGGCACTCGCTACGGTGTGAAAGCAGTCGAGCTGGCGATCAAAGGACAATTCGGAAAAATGGTGGCACTGCGTGGCACCAACGTCATCGCGGTGGATTTTGACTCGGTGATTACGGAAGGCGTGGACAAGAAGACCGGTAAACCGAAATTGCGCGTGCGCAATCGCCGTGTGCCGAAAGAACTCTACGACGTGGCCAAAGTCTTTTTTGGTTGATGCCCACCAAGCTTCTTAGCGACTGCCGTTTGTACGGGTTCATCGATACCGCGTACTTGGAAAACCGAGACGCTGCCGCAGTAGCCCGAGAATTGATTGACGGAGGTGCGGACGTGATTCAGGTGCGAGCCAAGAAAAGTTCGCACGCCCAACGCGTCGAAATCGGGCTCAAAGTCGTCTCCGTGGCGGCGGAAGCCGAAGTCCCGGTAATCATCAACGATGATGTCGACGCAGCGTTTGAGAGCGGGGCCGACGGCTTGCATCTAGGCCAAGAAGATTGGGAGCATCTGGGCGGACGGGCCGAACGCGCTGAGCGGCTGGCGAATATGCGGATTGTTGGACTCAGCACGCATTCCTTGGAACAAGCGCTTCGTGCGGAGCGTGACGGGGTGGACTACATCGGCGTCGGCCCGGTCTTCCCGACCGCCACAAAACCGGGAACGAAGGCGGTGGGAGTCGAATTGATACGCAAGGTGGCTGAAGGAATAAAGATCCCTTTTTTTGCAATCGGCGGCATCACGCCGGAGAACGTTGGCGAGGTGCTCTCTGCGGGAGCAACGCGTGTGGCCGTAGTATCGGCACTTCTGAGAACTTCGGACGTAAGAAGCGCTACTGCGGCCTTCAAGAGGCGCTTAGAGCTAGCACGGTGAACAGTGAGATTGTGGCGTGGTGCCACGGGCTTCGTCGTGGCGCTGCAAGCGAGATTCCCGTTGGCGTGGCAGTAATTGTAGTGCCGCGCTGTTGGTGACCCCAAATAACCCGGCGCGGATTCTGTTGCCGGCAGGTCATTGTCACAAATGAACTGGTGATGCTGATTTCCGGTACGGTCCATCCTTAATGACCACAGTCTGACCGGGTGGCCAAAAGTGCTGTTGAACGACGGCATTCAGCATGTGTCCAAATTGCGTAAGGCTAGTTTACAGCAAACTAAATTGTCCCAGTACCGTGGGCTACCCAAGAATGGTGAAGGTGGCTGGCGAGTTACCGTAGTCCGATATCGCTGTGGCATCGGAGAGGGCCGCCTGCCCGAAGTTGAAAGAGGAAGTTTAATGGCGGCCGACTCGGTCACGGAAGCGAGTTTTGCAGGAAGGGAAAAGACAGGAGGGGTTTTCATGGTGAAATACGAACGTCCGAGTGATGAGGAAATTGCGACGAGAGCTCATCAGCTTTACGTGGAGAGCGATTGCGAGTCTGGCCACGACATTGACAACTGGCTACAAGCTGAGTACGAATTGATGCACCTGCCGGTTCGCGAACTCGCGAATCTACCCGATCCGCAGAAGGGCGAGGCGAGCCGCAAATCCATTGTCGAATTGGTGCGCGCGGCGATGTTCTGAGATGCTAGAAGGTGAGCCGGGGCATCGGGGGTGCCGGGGCGCCTGCGCAGCGCCGAAGTGAACGGGTGCGGCAGTGGCGATTTGCCTGCATTCTGCTCGGAGTGAGATCGACTTCGCGAATTGCCGAGGATTAATTAACGTCTTCACCATCTCACGATAATCGGCGATTGTTGCCGACAGACGGCGCGTGAATTATCGTGAAAGAATTCCAATGGGCCAGCAAGACCTTGCAGCGCCGAAGGCGTTACGATAAAGAGAGGCGTCCGCCCCGCACGGGGGTGGCGGTCCACCTCGCGAGAAGGAGGCAACATGGCATTGCGATCGATCAAGATGTTGGTTCCGCAGCAGGCCTGTGAAGCCGTAGCGGCGTTGTTGCCGCCACTGGCGACGACGGGGCTGTTGTTGGGATCACGACAATTCGGCTCTGCTACCGGCGCCATGCGGCTGTTTCTAACCAATCCGACCTGCATCAGGAAAGCCGACTGCAACAAGAGGACCACCGGCTTCGCCTGCGCATTGCTGACGGCGCTTACTCCCAGCACCGGTAGTCGTAATCGGGCCATTGCCCAAGTGATGCTGGAAAGGCATAGGACATGAGCAACGATCCAAAATCCACCACGACTCCCGCCAGTGCCGACGGTTTGACTCAGGCGGAAGCGAAACAACTTCTGGAAAAAGTTGGCTACAATGAAATCGTCGAGAAACACGTAAATCCATTTCTGAAACTGTTGACCTATTTCAATGGTCCCATCCCGTGGATGATTGAGGCGGCGGCCATTCTTTCGGCCTTGGTGCGCCACTGGCCGGACTTTTTTATCATCTTGGTACTACTCATTGCCAACGCGGTCGTCGGCTTCTGGGAGGAATACCAAGCCGGCAATGCCGTCGCGGCGTTGAAAGCCAAGCTGGCGTTGCAGGCGCGCGTGAAGCGTGGTGGCCAGTGGACCACCGTACCGGCCCGCGAACTGGTGCCGGGCGATCTGATCCGCGTGCGCCTCGGCGACATCGTGCCCGCGGATGCGAACCTGCTCGAGGGCGATCCCGTCGAAGTGGATCAATCGGCTTTGACCGGCGAATCGTTGCCGGTCACGCACAAGACCGGGGAGACGGTCTATTCCGGCTCGATCATCCGCCAAGGCGAAATCGACGCCGCGGTCACGGCGACCGGGGCGAGGACCTACTTTGGCAAGACAGCGCAATTGGTCGCGGAAGCGCACACGGTCAGTCATTTTCAAAAGGCGGTCCTGAAGATTGGCGACTACCTGATCGCCTTGGCGGTGGTGTTGGTGGTGTTGATCCTGGTGGTGGCATTGTTCCGCGGCGACAAGATGACCACGACGCTGCAATTCGCGCTCGTGTTGACCGTGGCGGCGATTCCGGTGGCGATGCCGACGGTGTTGTCGGTGACGATGGCCGTCGGCGCGCGGTTGTTGGCGACGAAACAGGCCATCGTCAGCCGGTTGGCGTCCATCGAGGAACTGGCCGGGATGGATGTGCTTTGCTCGGACAAAACCGGCACGCTGACACAGAACAAGCTGACGCTTGGCGAACCATTCAGCGTCGCGGGGGTGAGTGCCGATCAGGTCATTCTCGCCGGCGCGCTGGCATCGCGCGCGGAGAACCAGGACACGATCGACCTCGCCGTGCTTGGGGGCGTAAGGGACAAGAAGCAACTCGAACTATACCGGATCACGCATTTCCAGCCGTTCGATCCGGTCCACAAACGCACCGAAGCCACCGTTACCGGCGCAGGCGGGAAGGAGTTCAAGGTGACGAAGGGCGCGGCACAGATGATTCTGGCACTCGCCGCCAACGCCGACGCGGTGAAAACCGACGTGGAAAAGGCGACCAATGAGTTTGCCCGGCGCGGCTTCCGGTCCCTCGGCGTTGCCCGGAGTGATGGCAATGGCCCGTGGCAGTTTCTCGGCGTGTTGCCGTTGTTCGATCCGCCACGCGAAGACTCGAAGGCCACCATCGCGACCGCCCGGCAAATGGGCGTGACCGTGAAGATGGTGACGGGCGATCAACTGGCCATCGGCCGGGAAATCGCCAGGCAGTTGGGCCTCGGGGCGAACCTGTTCGATGCGGCCGGGTTCGGGGACACCCAGCATCATGAGACGGCGCAATTGGAGGAATCCATCGAGAAAGCCGATGGTTTCGCGCAAGTGTTCCCGGAGCACAAGTACCACATCGTCGAGGTGCTGCAAAAACGCGGCCACATCGTCGGCATGACCGGCGATGGTGTCAACGATTCGCCGGCGTTGAAGAAAGCGGATTGCGGCATCGCCGTTTCCGGTGCGACCGACGCGGCGCGGGCGGCGGCGGCGATGGTGTTACTGACGCCGGGCTTGTCGGTGATCATTGACGCGATCAAGGAGAGCCGGAAGATTTTCCAGCGGATGACCAGTTACGCGATCTACCGGATCGCGGAGACGATTCGCGTGCTGTTGTTCATGACCCTGTCGATTCTGGTGTTCAACTTCTACCCGGTGACAGCGGTGATGATCGTATTGCTGGCGTTGCTCAACGACGGTGCGATCCTGTCCATTGCTTACGACCGGGTGCACTACTCCGACAAACCGGAAGCGTGGAACATGCGCGAAGTGCTCGGCATCTCCACGGCACTGGGCATCGCGGGCGTGGTGGCATCCTTCGGCTTGTTCTACATCGCCGAGCGCATCTATCACCTCAACCGCGAGATCGTTCAAACGTTAATCTATCTAAAACTTTCGGTGGCGGGCCATCTAACAATCTTTCTGACCCGTACGCGGGGCCCATTCTGGTCGTCCCGCCCGGCGCGGATTTTGTTTCTGGCAGTCATCGGAACGCAAATTGTTGCGACCTTGATTGCGGTGTATGGGATATTCATGCCACCGATCGGCTGGAAGTTGGCGCTGGCAGTGTGGGGTTACGCAGTGGCGTGGTGGTTGGTCAATGACCGCGTGAAACTTGCGGCCTACCGCGTCATTGCGCCGCGACCCGTGTTGTCTATCAAGAGGGCACATTCGACCATGGACGCAACCGGAACCCAGCACTGAGTGGTCACCAAACCCGGGATCTAAAGAGGCGTGACATGAAGATCGACAGCAAGGAATTTCGAGTGCCGGAAGAAACGAAGGTGCGGCTGGAAAAATGGCCAACGAGGGTGAAGCCGTTCTACAAATCGAAGAAGCGCTACGCCAAGCTGCTGGCGGAGCATGTGGAGAAATTGAGCGAGCGGCAAAGTCTGCTATATGCCTACGACCGTTACGCATTGTTGCTGATCTTTCAGGCGATGGACGCTGCAGGAAAGGACGGCGCGATCAAACACGTCATGTCTGGTGTCAATCCGCAGGGTTGCCAGGTATTCAGCTTCAAGCACCCGAGCGCGCAGGAATTGGAGCACGATTTCCTCTGGCGCACGACGCGTTGCCTGCCGGAACGCGGTCGCATCGGCATCTTCAACCGCTCGTACTACGAAGAGGTGCTGATTGTCCGGGTGCACCCGGAGATTCTGCGCGGCCAGGGCTTGCCGGACGAAGTGTTGCGCGACGACAAACTCTGGAAACACCGGTATCGTTCGATCGTGGACCTGGAAAAGCACCTGCACGCCAACGGGACACGGATCATCAAGCTTTTCTTGCACCTCTCCAAGGAGGAACAGCGGCGGCGATTCCTTGCGCGAATTGCCGACCCGCAAAAGAACTGGAAACTTAGCCCGGCGGACATCGCGGAGCGCGAGTTGTGGAAGGATTACCAACACGCCTACGAAGACTGCCTGACGGCGACCAGCACCAAGTTCGCGCCGTGGTACGTCATCCCGGCCGACGACAAGGAGAATGCCCGGCTCATCGTTTCGCAGGTGATTCTCGATACCGTCGACAGTCTGAAAATGAGCTATCCGAAACCCGACAAGAACCATCGCAAGGAATTGCTCTCCATTCGTAGATTTCTCTCTAAGTGACCGGCACCGGAGGTTCGCTATGAGCGTCTCAACCGTAAATCATCCTCCGGCCACGGCAGCAATCCTGGCTGTTTTTGCGCTCACGTACCTCGGCATTGCGGCGGGCCGGGTGCCGGGCTTGAAGCTGGACCGTACGGGCATTGCGCTGCTGGGCGCAATTGCCATGATGATTTTCTCCGGCCTGCCGACGAGCGATGTGGTGGGGTTCATCAACTGGCCGACCATCCTTTTGTTGTTCGGCTTCTTTGTCCTGTCGGCGCAACTGCGTCTGTCCGGCTTTTTCGACAAGGTGGCCAACGACGTTTCGGCCCGGCTCGGTAATCCCGCGCGGTTTCTCTTGTTGCTGATGCTGGTGACAGCCGGGTTGTCGGCCTTTCTCAATCACGACATCGTCTGTTACGTCTTCGCGCCGGTGGTGGCCATCGCGCTGCTGCGCCGCCAACTCAACCCCGTCCCGTTTCTCATCGCGTTGGCGGTAGCCAGCAACATCGGCGCGGCCGCTACACTGGTCGGCAATCCGCAGGACATGCTGATCGCTCAGGTCGCCGGACTGGGTTTTGGACAGTACGTGCTCTGGTGCATCCTGCCGGTGGTGTTCGCTCTCGGAAGCGCGTACGGGATCATCTGGCTGATGTCGCGTCGCCACCTTGCGGCCACCGGGGCAGCGCCGGCGGTTACAAAATTCGCTCCCCAACCGTTCAACCGGCCGCACACCATCAAAGGGCTGGTCATTCTGGTGTTGGTCATCGCGTTCTTTTTCTCATCCGTGCCCAAGGAAATCATCGCGCTGACGGCGGCCGGTATTCATCTCGCAAGTCCCAAATTCCGCACGCGAGACTTGTTGACCTTGGTGGACTGGCCGATTTTGGTTCTGTTCATGGGCCTGTTCGTGGTCACCGGCGCGTTCCAGGCCACGGGTTACGGCGAGCAATGCGTGCGATGGCTCGCCCACATTGGCTTGAACCTCAGATCGTTGCCGATCCTGGCAGTATTCACAGCAATACTTTCCAATCTGATCAACAACTCCGCCGCTGTGATGTTATTGGTGAAGCTGACCAACGTGACGCATCCGCCGGTGGCCTACGTGTTGGCATTGGGCAACAGCTTCGGTGGCAGCCTGATCATTCTCGGCAGCGTGTCGAACATCGTCGTTGTCCAACAAGCCCGCGAACTGGGCATCAACATTTCCTTCCGTGACTTCACCCGCTTGGGCGTTCCGGTGACCTTGGCTGCCATGGCCGGCCTGCTGGCGTGGGTGGCGCTAATCACTTGAATTTTTAAACTCCCAGGCCGTACCTGTCAGTCTGGGATTTCTCGGAATCGAACTGGGCAAGAAACAAAGCGTGGGCAATAACGAGACGTTTTCCCGCCCTGCCCGGCGAGTTCCGTCCGCCCTCACCGGCACCGAGTTGGAATTTACGGCACTAGTTCGTGTGATTTTCGGCCGTAGACTCGCGCATAGGCTCGGCACAAGGGGCAAACTTCAGACTCAACACGCTTCACCAATGCAAATGCCAATCCACGCTGTCGTCTCCGGGCCCGCCGACACACCGGACAGCTCGTACACACTCGTGCGAGTTTCCGGTCCATTGCTGTGACTGGTCTTTGAGTCACGGTATCCGAGCGCACCAGCTAGTGTCTCACCAGCGGCCAAAGATGCGGGAGCACCAGCATCACCACCAAGAGCAAAAGCCCCGTCAGCGGCAGTCCGACCCGCATGTAATCACGGAAGCGATAGCGACCTTCGCCCATCACCAGGATGTTCACGGGATGACCGAGCGGGGTAATGAACGCCATTGAAGTCGCCAGGGCGACACCCATCGACAGCGACTGCGGCTCCGCCCCGATTTGGCGCCCTGCTTGGATGGCGATGGGCACCATGACGGCCGCCACCGCCGCGCCTTTCATCGCTTGGGACAGCAGCACCGTGAGGATCATCAAACCGAGCAGCATCGCCAATGGGCCGGCAGGTCCCAATCCTTTGACCAACAAATTGGCCAACAACGAAGCGGCACCCGTCTTCGCCATCGCGACCCCCAGCGGCAACATCCCGGCCACCAGGAATACCAAGCGCCATTCGATAGCCTGATAAGCCTGGTCAATGCTCAGCACGCGCAGCAACACCATCGCCAACGCTCCGCAGACCATCACCTCCGCCACCGGCAGGGGCCCGGCTGCAGCCAATCCCAGCGTCGCAGCAAAAATCCCCAAGGCGAGCCAGCCTTTGCTTTTGACATTCTTGGGTACTTCCTGCTCTTTACCGGTCAACAAAATCAAATCCGGATCATCGCGAAACAAGGGCAGCCGGTGGCGAGGCCCGAGAACCAATAAGGCATCCCCGAGTTGGAGAACTAGATCGTTCAATCCCACGTATATCTGTCGTCCTGCCCGCCAGATCGCCAACACCGTCAATCCGTATTTCCCGTGAAAATGAGTGCCCTCCAAGGTCTCGCCCATCAACCGGGACCGCGGCGACAACATCAACTCCGCCACTCCGACATTGGCAGACTCCAAATCTTCTTCTTGCCACTTGCCCAAAGGCAGAATCTGGAAATCATCCTCCGCGCCGCGCAACAACAGCAATTCCATCTCGCCGGCCAAAATCAGAACATCGTTTTCCAGAAAAACCGTTTCCAGATCGGGCGCCAAAAGCACCTTTTGATCGCGCTGGATACCAACCACGGTGACACCGTATTTCTCCCGGAATTTGCTCTCGCCCAGCCGTTGATTGATCAGCGGTGAGCCCACCGGCATACGCGCCCGAAAGAGGTAGTCACTCAAGTCGTACGTTTCAACCAAATCCTGGCGCGGGGCATGGGGCGTTTGTGGCTCTTCAGGAGGTGCAGGCAGTAGTCTCCGTCCCCAGATCGCCATGTAACCGACCCCAACTATGATTAGAGGAAGACCCACGCCAGCAAAATCCAAGACCCCGAACCCGGGCAGGTTCTGCTCGCGCAACAGGCTGCTGGCAACGATGTTCGTCGTCGTAAACAGAGTCGCCATGCCCCCCATCAACGTTCCAAACGCCAACGGTATCAGCAACCGCGTCCGATGTACTCCTGATTTGCGGCCCGCCGCCAACACTGCCGGCAACAGTACTGAAGCGGCCGCGATGTTGTTCATGAACAACGATAGGAAGGCTCCAGCCAATGTCACCGTTAGCACCAAATGCGTCTCGCCTTTCCCGGCGATGCGCAACAAGAAATTACCGACCTGCTCGCAGATTCCTGCCTGTTCCAGTCCGTGGGCCAGGATAAGAATGGATGTGATAATAACGATCGCCGAGCGGCTGAACCCCGAAAACGCCTCGTGCGGTGTCAGCACCCCGGAAACGCCGAGCGCTGCTGCCACCAACAAAGCCACGAGGTCGGCCGGCAGCCGTTCGCTTATGAACAGCACAATCGAAATGCCCAGGATCGCGAAGGTGATGATCGCCTCGTTACTCATCTTCGATGACGAGACTAACAATAGTGGCAGCGAAAGGCAATGTGCCCGCACGGTTTTTGTAACCTTTCTGGCGTTCGCGGCTCAGTAGAATGTGAAGATGAAATGCGAAGATTTATTGGCGCAACTTAACGAGTACGTCGACGGAACGGCGGATCCTGCCATTTGCGAAGAGTTTGAGAAACATCTGGCAGGTTGCAATCCCTGCCAGATCGTCGTGGACAACATCCGCAAGACGATCACCTTGTACAAGGACGGCCGGCCTTACGATTTGCCCGTACCATTCCGCGAACGTCTCCACAACATGTTGCGCAAGCGTTGGAAGGAGACCCATCAGGCATGATCCTCAAGACTATTGCCGGTGTCGTCATCGGCGGACTGCTCGGATTCGCAAACTACCGGTTCGTTGGCTGCGCTTCGGGTACATGTCCGTTGACAAGCAACCCGTGGCTCAGCACAATGTATGGCATGCTGATCGGCGGCCTCATCGCCGGTTTCTTTCATTAGCAGAATAAAGGAGGATCGACTTATGACTCTGGAACGTTACATCCGCATGATCGCCGGCGGCTTCATTCTGATCAGCCTGGCTTTGGCCCATTGGGTGAGTCCGTACTGGCTCTGGTTTACTGCGTTTGTCGGCGCAAATCTGCTTCAATCCAGCATCACGCGCTGGTGCTTGATGGAAGATATTCTCAAGAAATTGGGCGTTCCCGGTTCCTGCTCAACCTCATGAAAACTCTGTGGCGCCTGCTGGTGGCCGCTCTCAGCCTGCTGATGGCGATCGCAGCGCCGGCAGCCGAGGCAACCCCGCGCGCGCTCACGTTGCGCGAAGCCGAGCGCTTGGCCTTGCAGCAAAATCCCGACCTTGCGTCGGCGCAGCAACGTGTAACTGCGGCGCGCGCGGCGCTCCAACAAGCCGACGCCGCGTTCTGGCCGCAGGTTCGCCTGAGCGAGAATTACGCGGCCAGCGACAATCCAGTCCAAGCATTCATGATGACGCTCAACCAGCGTGCGTTCAACTTCGGCGCCAACTTCAATCACCCCGACACGACCGACAACTTGAACACGAAAGTGTTGGCCACGTACCCGCTCTACAATGGTGGCAGCGATCTGGCGTCGCGTCAGGCCGCGCGTCTCGGCGCGGAAGCCGGTGAGAATTCCTTGGAGGCTGTCCGCAATGAACTGGTCTTCGAAGTGGCCCGCGGGTTCTACACAATCGGTAAGGCGCGCCAGTTTGTGCGCACTGCCGAAGCCGCCGTTACCAGCATGGAATCGAACCTTGGCGTCGCCAGCAACCGATTCACCCAGGGCACAGTTCTCAAAAGCGATTTCCTCGATGCAGAAGTGCGTCTCTCCGAAGCCCGCGACAACCTCGTCCGCGCTCGCAACGCCCTGGCGATTTCCGAAACTGTGTTCCGCAACGTGCTCGGTGTCGGCGAGAAGGAGAACGTGATAGCAGCCGAAAGCGCGTCCAAGATAATCTCTCAAGCGGTAGACGAACCGCTCGACATTTCCCAGCGCCCTGAGTTGCTCGCGGCTCAGAAAGCCGTTGCGGCCTCCGAGCGACGGGTCCGAGCGGCGTTCGGTGGACATTTGCCCCGCGTCAACGCCTTTGCCAGCTACGACCTCGACAGCGGCGACGCCCGACGTTACGAGGACAGTTGGGTGGCAGGCGTCAGCGTCGAGTTGGATGTATTCGACGGATTCCTGACGCGCGGCAAGGTGGCCGAAGCACGGGCCAATCTCGCTGCCGCACGCGAGGCATTGCGGAAAACCGAATTGGCTCTCGAACTGGAGGCGAAGCAGGCGCAACTGAATCTCAACGAAGCGCAGGCGCGGCTCGCCACCACCGGGCAAGCGGTCGCACAGGCCAAGGAAAGTCTACAAATCACCAAGGAACGTTACGCCAATGGGCTCGCCCTCCTGACGCAATTGCTGGACGCCGAATCCGCGCTGACTGCTGCGCGGCAGCGTCGGGCCGCTGCTGAAGCGGATGATCAAATTGCCCAAGCGGCATTGGAAAAGGCGCTGGGTCACGGCTGGAAGGACACGCAATGAAACGCTTTTTTGTCTGCAAAGTGAAGGCAGCACTCCCTCTACGAACGGTCATTTTGGCCGTCACAATCGGAGTCTCGCTCCTTCAACTCGGTTGCGGACGCCATAAAGCCGCCGCGATGGAAAGCCCAGCCGTGAAGGTCCAAACCATGGAAGTCCAGCTCCAGCGCGCGCCGGAAATTTACGAGGCGGTCGGTACAGTGCGGGCGAAGTTGACCGCGACCATTTCAGCAAAGGTCATGGCGACAATTCAGGAAATACCCGTAAAGGCCGGTGACATGGTTCATGCGGGCGATGAACTGGCGAAGTTGGACGACCGAGATCTCCGCGCCGAATACGAGCGCGCCAAAGCTGACTACGAGCGGTTCAAAAACCTGCTCGAAAAGGAAGCGGCCACACGCGCAGAGTTCGACGCCGTCCAATCACGCTACCGAGTCGCTGAGGCGAATTTGAGCTACGGAAGCATCGTTGCCCCATTCGACGGCGTGGTGGGCCAGAAATTATGCGATGTGGGCGACCTCACGAGCCCCGGGAAAACGCTGTTCATCGTGGAACAGCCGACTGAGTTTCGGCTCGAGACGCAGGTACCGGAACGGTTTGCGGGCGTGGTGGGCGTCGGCAAGAGTGCTTACGTGATCATTGATGCGACTGGGGAGAAATGCAGCGGCGTCGTTGGCGAGATCAATCCGGTTGCGGACCCGTCCAGTCGCAGCTTCCTGGCAAAGATTGATCTGCAATGCCAACAGCCACTGAGAAGCGGCATGTTCGGCCGGGCGCAATTGATGGTCGGGGAAACCACTGGCATCTTCTTGCCCAAAGCCGCTGTGCATGAGCGCGGTCAGCTCACCTACGTTCTGGTGGTGAGCGAGGGGCGTGCACAAATGCGTTTGGTGAAAACGGGACAGGAATATCTCGATCTCGTGGAGATCCTGTCAGGCCTACAGCCGGGCGACCGCGTGATCGTAAAGGCAGCGGAAGAGCTGAACGACGGACAGCGGGTCGAGGCCCGATGAGCGAGCCAGCCGCCAAGCCAGAACATCACTCCCACCAATTCGGCTTTGCCGGCCGCATTGTCCGGTTCTTCATCGATTCCAAGCTGACGCCGTTGATCGTCATTGCCGCGATTCTGCTCGGTGTGGGAGCCGTGGCGTTGCTGCCACGCGAAGAAGAACCGCAGATCATCGTGCCGATGATCGACATTTTCGTGCAGGCACCGGGAATGTCCGCGAAGGAAGTCGAAGAACGCGTTACCAAACCGATGGAGAAACTGCTCTGGGAGATTCCCGGCGTCGAGTACCTCTACTCCACTTCTAGTCCCGGCATGTCGATGGTGATCGTGCGGTTCTTCGTCGGCGAAAACGAAGAAGCCGCCATCGTGCGGCTGAACCAAAAGATGTTCGCCAATTTCGACCGCATTCCGCCCGGCGTCTCGCAGCCGCTGATCAAACCGCGCCGGATTGACGACGTGCCGGTACTCGCGCTGACGCTGTGGAGCAAACGGTACGATCATTATGAACTGCGGCGGGTCGCCGCCCAACTCGACGATCAAATCGCCGAGGTCAAGAACGTTTCGGTCACCACCTTGATCGGTGGCGCCCGCCGCCAAGTGCGGGTGCTGCTGGATTCGGCCAAATTGGGCGCCTACCATCTCGATCCGATCCGCGTGACGCAAATGTTGCGCGGCGCCAACCAGCAACTCAAACAAGGCAGTTTCGCCGCCGACAACCGCGAAGTGCAGGTGGACACCGGCGGATTCCTCAAAGACGCTGCCGACGTGGCATCGGTGGTCGTCGGCGTATACGACAATAAGCCGGTGTACGTCCGCGACATTGCCAAGATCGTGGACGGTCCGGAGGAACCGAGTCAGTACGTCCTGTTTGGCCAGGGCGCCGCCACGACGAACGCGGGCGGAGTTTACCCGGCGGTGACGATCTCGGTTGCCAAGCGCAAAGGCGCCAACGCAATCTGGGTGGTCGATGACGTGCTGCGGAAGGTCGAATCACTCAAGGGACGCATCATCCCAAGCGATGTCGAGATTGCGATCACCCGCAACTACGGCCAGACCGCTGAGGGAAAATCCAATGAGTTGTTGTTTCACATGGCCATCGCCGTCCTCGGCGTGACGATCTTGATCGGATTCGTGCTGGGCTGGCGCGAGTCGGGCGTGGTCGCCGTCGCGATTCCGGTGACACTGGCGTTGACGTTGGCGACGTTTTATTTCCTGGGTTTCACGCTGAATCGCATCACTCTTTTCGCGCTCATTTTTTCCATCGGCATCCTGGTGGACGACCCGATTGTCGATGTCGAGAACATCGTGCGTCATTTCCGTTTGCCAGAGAATAAAGGGCGTCCGCTGTTGGAAGTGACCATCGAAGCGGTCAATGAAGTGCGTAGTCCTTTGATTCTGGCGACCTTTACGGTTATCGCCGCAATTCTGCCAATGGCGTTTGTCAGCGGGTTGATGGGACCATATATGCGACCGATCCCGATTGGCTCGAGCGCGGCGATGGTGTTCTCGATGATTACGGCATTCGCAGTGACGCCGTGGGCCGCGTACCGAATCCTCAAGGGAGTCGCGGCCAAAGGCGGCCATCACGCCGGTGAAAAAGAGGATTGGACGACGCGGTTGTATCGGCATGTGATGGGGCCGTTGATTCATCATCCAGTGTGGCAGGCTGGTTTTCTGGTGACGATCATCCTGCTGCTGTTGGCGGCCATGTCGATGGTGTATTTCAAACTGGTCCGCGTGAAAATGTTGCCGTTCGACAACAAGAGCGAATTCGAGGTGGTCATCGACATGGACCAGGGGACCACGCTCGAACAGACGGCTCGTGTCGCCCAAGAACTCGCCGGAGTCGTGCGGCAGGAACCAGAGGTCACCAACTATCAGATCTATGTTGGCACAGCCGCTCCCTACACGTTCAACGGCTTGGTCCGCCACTATTTCCTGCGTCAAGGCCCTACCGTAGCGGAAATCCAAGTCAATCTGGTTGGCAAAGGCAAGCGCCACGCCCAGAGCCATGAGATCGCCAAGCGTGTTCGTACGAAGCTGGAGCCAATTGCCGCCAAGTTCGGCGCGCGGATGAAAGTGGTCGAGGTGCCGCCAGGTCCGCCGGTGTTGGAAACCTTGGTCGCGGAAATCTACGGGCCTGATTACAAGAAGCAGACGGAAATCGCCCGCAAGGTGAAGGAGACTTTCCAGCACACCGCCGGCGTGGTGGACGTGGACTGGTACATGGAAGGTGGCGGACCGAAATACGTGTTCCAATTCGACCACGAAAAGGCGGCGCTCAACGGCATCAGCGCCGAGCATGCTGTCCAAGCCCTCAAGGTCGCTCTCGAAGGTTCTGAGGTCGGCCTACTGCACGTGGCACAAGAAAAGGAGGACGTGGCGATTTTTGTGAGGTTGCCGCTCAACCAGCGCTCCAGCGTTCGCGATCTGTTGGCAGTACGCGTCGCCTCACCGAACGGGACTCTGGTGCCGTTGGGTGAACTCATCAAAGCGAAGCCAGGCACTGAAGACACCAGCATCTACGAGAAGAATATGAAGCGGGTCGTATACGTCTTGGGCGACGTTGCCGGTGCAGAGGAAAGCCCGGTCTATGCCATTTTCGCCATGGACAAGCCGGTCGAAAAACTCGGTCTGAAAATCTACAACATGCACCAGCCGTTCTCGACCGAGAAGTTCGCCCTGAAATGGGATGGCGAATGGCACATCACGCTCGAAGTGTTCCGCGATCTTGGCGTAGCATTCGCGGTGGTGCTCGTGTTGATCTACGTGTTGGTGGTCGGCTGGTTCCGCTCATTCAAGACGCCGTTCATCATCATGGCGGCGATTCCGTTCTCCCTGGTAGGCATCCTGCCGGGCCATTGGGCGCTAGGTGCGTTCTTCACAGCCACGTCCATGATCGGATTCATTGCGGGCGCCGGTATTGTGGTGCGCAACTCGATCATTCTCGTGGATTTCATTGAATTGCGCATGGCGCAGGGCATGCCACTGGCCGAAGCGGTAGTGGATGCCGGGGCGGTGCGGTTCCGTCCGATGATGTTGACAGCGGCAGCGGTAATCGTCGGAGCGAGCGTCATCTTGTTCGACCCGATTTTCCAAGGGCTGGCGATCTCGTTGATGGCGGGCGAAGTCGCCTCGCTTTTGATCAGTCGCATGGCTGTGCCGGTTCTCTATTTCATGGCCTACCGCCGAAAGCAAACGACAGCAAGTTCATAAAAGAACGCCGCGCTGTTGCCTGGCTCAAATCCGCAGCCGCGGAGGCGGGTGCCATTCATCGAGGACTTTGGAAGCGCGCTCCGCAAAGCTGAAATTTTCCACGACTGCGCGCGCGTGGGGCATCACGACCCCATTGTAGGCCGACTCTGCGAGTCGGCGTGGTGTGGGCACCCGACTGGAGCGCCTTCTCACAGAGACGGTCTGCAGTAACGCGCCGCCTTCTCGGTGGCGGTATTCGGATGCGCCCGAGCGCGTATGGGAAAAACGAGTTCTCATGCCTGGATTTGGGGAAAAACTGCACGCCGATCTTTAGGTTTAGGTCTATTTCTTCTGCAACCTTGCACCATCAGGGCGGAACATGATATATCGCTAAGCGATAGCTCATGGGAATGTTAGAACGAAAAATGTTGCACGGAAACGCGGAGACGCTCGTGCTGGCGTTGCTGGCAGAGGATGAGCAGTACGGCTACCGGTTGCGCAAGGAGTTAGCAACGCGATCGAATCACTATTTTCAGTTTGCGTTCGGCAGACTTTATCCCCTGCTGTCGGCGTTGGAGCAACGCGGCTTGGTTCGAGCGCATTGGGAAAAGCCCGGCAAGCTACGCCAGCGAAAACATTACGAGATCACCGCGAAAGGTCTCGCCGAATTGCGCGACCGGAAACTCCGTTGGCGCCAGTTCCGCGCCGCCATGGATCGCGTGCTCGGCGGATGAGCGAAGCGACAGATAAACACGGACGATTCGCGCGCAGAAAGCACAGAGACACAGGCACAATATAGAGGCGATGATATATCGCTAAGCGATACGTGATCAGAATGCGGTTTGCTCAATCGTCCGTCGGGTGCTCTTTACTTCAGAACCCATACTTTTCCATCCTGAGTTTGAATGCCTCTTTGCCACCCTCGGTCACCGCTGTGATTTCTTCCTTGATAGCTACATTGTCGATTGGGCCCGATGACTTGATTTGACCGCCGGTCTGATCCCCCGCTCTTACATAGTCGCAGCAAATTACTATTCTGAACTTCAAGGTCGTCTACTTGCCCGTTGGCATCGCTATTGAATTCGGCTTTGAGAGTGTCGATGAGTTCCTCGGCGCGAGCCATTTCGTTTTTCAAGCCGTCGATGATAAGCTCTTCGTTATCGTGCTTTGTCTTCGGCTCGATTGTTTCCTGGTCAGCATCGGAGAGTGTCGACGTTATGAATGTAAGCCAAGGCGGTTTCTTCCCATAGCTGTAATCTGCCAAGGACGCCGATATCAGCAAGCCTCATGATGGGAGGAAGCCGCTACCAGTCGCCCTGCTCCGACGCTACACCTTCAGCACGATTTTGCCGAAATTTCTGCGATCGAGCATGTATTGCTGGGCGGCAGAGGCGTCTTTGAGCGGGAAGACGCGGTCAACGATAGGGCGGAGCTTGCCGGCTTCGACGAGCCGCAGGACTTCGAGCAATTCCTTCCGTCCACCCATGAAACAGCCGATGATCGAGAGTTGGCGTGAGTAAACATATCGAATGTCCACCGTCGCCTGCGCGCCACTCGTCGCGCCACAGGCGACCATGCGACCGAGACGAGCCAGGCAGAGCAAGTTCTTCGGCCATGTGTCCGGGCCGATGTGTTCGAAGATCACGTTTACGCCGCGCTTGCCGGTCAGCTTCAATGCTTCCTCCGCAAAATCTTGTTTCCGGTAATTGATCACCGCGTTTGCGCCCAATTTCCGGGCTTTCTCCGCTTTCTCCTCCGAGCCGACCGTCGTAAACACCTGCGAGGCGCCGCAAAGCTTGGCGAGTTGAATGGCCATCGTGCCGATGCCGGAGCCAGCGGCATGGACCAGCACTGTCTCGCCCACCTTCAATTTCGCTCGCGTTACCAACATGTGCCACGCGGTCAACGTCACCAGCGGGATTGCCGCCCATTCTTCGAAGCTGAGTTTGTCGCTGACCGGTATCACGTCGGTGTGATGGGCCTTGGCGAATTCGGCATAGCCGCCCTGTCGCTTCCGTCCCATGATATCGAAGCTCGGGCTGGCTGAATCCCAACCGCTCGACGTGTATTCGTCAATCACGCCGTCAGTGACACCCGGCGAGATAATGACACGCTGGCCAACCTCCACATTCTTTACGTTCGCACCAACCGCCGCCACCTCGCCGGCAATATCGTTGCCGCTGATGTGCGGCATTTCGATTGGAATCCCCAGGCCCTGCCGAACCCAGATGTCGAGATGATTCAACGCGCACGCTTTGACTCGCACCAAGACCTCTTCGGCTGAAATCTTCGGTTCCGGAACGTCCGTGTATTCCAATTTTTCAATTCCGCCATGTTCACGAAAAATGACTGCTTTCATGACAACCTCCTAGGGAATCGCACACCACTGCCAAACTACAAACAACCAGACCAGCACTGCGAGAATCACGATGCCGACCGCCCACCAAATCCAATCTCGCCGGCTCCGCCGTCTTCTGGCTCCAAACTCACGCCGCTTCCAGTCCTCGTAATCAAAATCCTCGGGCGCCTCGATTCCCGTGCCGTCGTAGATGGTGTTCTCTGACCACCCGGTCTTCTCATCCGATCCACACTCCGGACATGCCTTCGCGTTCGCGGGCACTTCGGCGCCGCATGCTGGACAGATGAAGCCTTCTCTTTTCATTTCACGCCAACTCTATTCTACCGGCAAATATGCGAAGTGCGCAAAAGGAAAGCCACCGGGCTCGGTCGCGGCAGAAGAAATCACGGGGTCATGGCGCCTTTGCGGATATTCAGTTTCCCGTTCGGGAGAGATGACCGTGCCGTTGCGAAGAGTGGTAGAAGGCTTTGCACGGGCGGGGGCGAATCTGCGGTCGAAAGAACTTCAGGCAGCAAACCGGAAAACGGCAGGGCTGCCGCCGGGGTTTCCTGCGGGAACTGGCTGGTAGACCGGGGGATTGGCTGCGGCTTCTCTTCACGGACGCCAACCGGGGGAACCGTTGCCGCCAGCGCCGGCTGTTGAGCCAGTTCCGTGAAAATTACAGCCGCTTGTTTATCGGCAACCCGACGGATGCCTGTGGTGAGCCCTTGGGCACGGGCGCCGGGGCAAAAAACAAGCATCGACGGGGCGATCATGACGCCGAAACGAACGATAACTGTCTGCATTGTGGTTTTCCGTTGTCAGCAACCGTCGGCACATTAGCCGAGCGATCAATCAGAATCAACCACGGGAGCCGGTTGATCCCCCGCAAAGACGTACTAAAGAAAAGACTTGCATTACTCTACCAAGTTAATAGAGTTATATTGTCTACTATAACGGTAGGCTTTTTATGGGGAGGCAATAACGAACAGGAAAGGAGCCATGAAGCATCGTCATATCATCACCTGGTTGAGCATTGGGATATGGGCGGTCAGTTCGTGGGCGACCGGCGCAATCGCGCAGGGAACGAACATTGAACAACGCTTGCAGGAATTGGAGCAAGAGATTCAAGCCTTGAAACAGCAGGGCGAGAGCGCCAAAGCCGAAGCTGCTGCCAAGACCAATGAAGCTGCCATCGTCAAAGCGGACCAAGAGGGGTTTTCCATCGCTTCCGCGGATGGCAATTTCCGGTTGCGACTACGTGGTCAAGTGCAAGCGGATTCGCGCTGGTACCTCTACGACTCGGCGCGGAACGGCACGGACACCTTTCTGATGCGACGCGCCCGGCCCATCGTCGAAGGCACCCTCTTTCGTGATTTCGACTTCCGACTCATGCCGGACTTCGGAAATGACACCACGGCACTGTACGACGCGTATGTGGAATGGAAGTACTTGCCTTGGCTGAAAGTGCGCGCTGGCAAGTTCAAGCCACCCGTGGGACTTGAGCAGTTGCAAGAAGACCAATACACGCTGTTCACCGAACGCGCGTTCCCGACCGATTTGGTCCCCAATCGCGATATTGGCGTTCAGCTTCGCGGGGATTTGTGGGATGGCGTCGTGCAGTACCAAGCGGGCGTATTCAATGGCGTAGCCGATGGCGTCAACGGTGGCCTCGATAACAACGATAGCAAAGATTTCGAGGGACGAATCTTTTTCGAGCCGTTCAAGAAAACCAAGATTGATCCATTGGAGGGACTTGGCTTGGGCATCGCCGGTACGGTTGGCGACCAAGATGGATCAACAACCTCGGCCAGCGTGCCGAGCTTTAAAACGCCGGGCCAGAACACATTCTTCAAGTATCTGAGCGGCACGACATTGGCCAACACAACCTACGGCCACGGGCAACGCGTGCGCGTATCGCCGCAAGGCTATTACTACTGGGGACCTTTTGGCCTGCTTGCTGAATACGTGTTCTCCGAGCAGGAAGTCCAAAAAGGCGCGGCGACCGATCACCTTCGAAACGCTGCCTGGCAGGCGGCGGGCTCGGTCGTCTTGACCGGCGAACGCGCCTCTTACAGGGGCGTGACGCCACGCAGGCCCTTCGACCTGAAAAATGGTGGTTGGGGCGCGCTCGAACTCGCCGCTCGTTACAGCGTTCTGCGGATCGACCCCGAAGCGTTTCCGACTTTTGCCAGTATCGACAGCTCCGCGCAAGAAGCGCGCGCTTGGGCGGTGGGTTTGAACTGGTACCTCAATCGAAACGTGAAATTCGTGCTCGACTACGAAGAAACAAGCTTCGACGGTGGCGCAGCCGGAGGCACCGACCGGCTATCCGAACGCGTCCTGTTCACTCGGGCGCAGGTTGCCTTCTGACGGTTCAGTAAGAATCCGATCGCACAGCAATCCAGTTGCCCGGCAAGACGGAGATGGCCAATCGCCGTCTTGCCGGGCCCTGATGTCTTTTTTATCCCCCGTATTGTTTCACGATTGAGCGTGTGATATGACGGGATTCTGGTAAAAAGGTACCCATACAACAGGAGACGCAACATGGCAGATATTCAAGCAACCCATCACCTTGGAACTCTGGCGCTGCATGCGGGCCAGGTGCCGGACCCTACGACGACAGCGTGCGCGGTTCCCATCTACGCCACGAGCAGCTTTGTCTTCCGCGACACGGATCATGCGGCGAATCTTTTTGCGCTCAAGGAATTCGGCAACATTTACAGCCGCTTGATGAATCCGACCAACGACGTGCTCGAAAAGCGCCTGGCAGCTCTGGACGGCGGCGCTGCCGGGCTCGCGTTTGCCAGCGGCCAAGCCGCGATCACGGCGGCGATCCTGACCGTCACGCACGCCGGGCAGAACTTTATCTCGGCGACCAGCCTTTACGGCGGCACCTGGACATTGTTTACCCAGACGTTTCCAAAACTTGGGATCGAAGCGCGATTTTTCGATCCAAACAAGCCGGAGGAAATCAACAAGTTGGTCGATGATAAAACACGGTGCATTTACCTGGAGTCAATTGGTAATCCGAAGAACGACGTCCCCGATTTCAAGAAGATCGCCGAAATTGCGCGCCGTCATGGTTTGCCAACGATTATCGACAACACCGTGATGACCCCGGCGTTGCTCCGGCCGATCGAGCACGGAATGAATATCGTGGTTTATTCCACCACCAAGTTCATTGGCGGTCATGGAATCCACATCGGCGGGGCCGTAGTGGACGGCGCGAACTTCCCGTGGGCCGATAATCCGCAAAAGTGGCCGGAGTTCTGCGCTCCTGATCCGGCGTACCATGGGGTCGTATTCACGGAAGCACTCAAGCCAATCGGCAACATCGCTTACATCATTCACATCCGCACGCACTGGTTACGCGATACCGGCGGTTGCATGAGCCCGTTTGCCGCATTTCTGTTTCTGCTCGGTCTGGAAACGTTGCACGTCCGAATGCAGCGCCACTGTGAAAACGCGCAGAAAGTGGCGGAATTCCTGCAGAAACATCCTGCCGTTCAGTGGGTGAACTACCCCGGTTTGCCCGATCACCCGCACCATGCCAGCGCGAAGAAATATCTTCCCAATGGTTGCGGGGCGATCATCGGGTTCGGCATCAAGGGCGGACAAAAAGCCGGGATCAAATTGATCAACAACGTCAAGCTCTTCAGTCACCTGGCAAATATCGGAGATGCCAAGTCACTGATCATTCATCCTGCGTCGACAACACATTCTCAGCTCACGCCCGAGGAACAGAAACAAACCGGCGTGACATCGGAATATGTGCGATTGTCGATTGGCATTGAAGACGTCCGCGACCTCGTTGCCGATCTCGATCAAGCGCTGAAAGCCTCGCAACAATGACACAGAAAAGCTCGATGGAAGATTCCAGCTTCGAGAGCAGCGACAGCGTACGGCATGCGAAGGCGTTGCGGTACGTGCAGACGGTCACATTTGACGAGACGCTCAAATTGGAATTGGGCGATGACCTGCCCAGTGTGACGGTGGCTTACGAAACCTATGGCCGACTCAACAGCGCAAGAGACAATGCTATTCTTGTCTGCCACGCCATCAGCGGCGATTCGCATGTGGCGAAGCACAATGAGGAAGATGACCCCGGCTGGTGGGACGTCGTCGTTGGACCGGGCAAGCCAATCGATACGAACCGTTACTTCGTCGTTTGCCCGAACCTCTTGGGTGGTTGCCGGGGAACCACTGGTCCGGGCAGCATTCATCCCTCGACTGGGAAACCATACGGACGCGATTTTCCGACCGTCACGATCGGTGACATGGTGGAGGTGCAGCGTCGGCTACTCGATCATCTCGGAATTGACCGCTTGCTGGCGGTGGTCGGCGGGTCGATTGGCGGACATCAAGTACTGACTTGGGCAACCCAATTCCCCGAGCATGTTCGGGGTGTGATTCCACTGGCCACGTCCGCGCGGTTGACGAATCAGGCGCTGGCATTCGATGTGGTCGGCCGCAACGCCATTCGTCGCGACCCCCATTATCATGGCGGCCAGTACTACGAAGAGAAACACGGACCCGAGGTCGGTTTGGCGCTCGCGCGGATGATTGGACATATCACGTATCTTTCGCGCGAGGCGATGCGACAGAAATTTGGCGCCAATCGTCTCCAGCCGCGTGACGTAGCCACCGAATTCGAAAGGACATTCTCGGTCGGCTCGTACCTGGGCCATCAAGGCACGAAATTCGTCGAGCGCTTCGATGCCAATAGTTACATGGCCCTGTCGATGGCCATGGATTTGTTCGACCTTGGCGAAACGCCGCAGGAGTTGGCCGCCGTGCTGGGCCGGTCCCGATGCCGCTGGCTGTTTATCAGCTTCAGCAGCGACTGGTTGTTTCCACCGGACCAATCGCGGGACATGGTCAACGCCCTTCTCGCCTGCAACGCGCCGGTGAGCTACTGCAACGTACAAAGTGACTGCGGCCACGACGCGTTTCTATTGCCGAACGATCTGCCGCGCTACGGCGAATTGATCCGGGCGTTTTTGGCAAACTTGGCCGGTGAGGCAAGTCCCGACCACCTTGACGACGAGACGCATCGCGCCAGCCCGACGAGCATTTTTCATCCACGTCGGCTCGACTACGACCGGATTGTCGAATTGATTCCACCGTCAGCAAGCGTGCTGGACCTCGGTTGCGGCGGCGGCGGACTGCTGGCCCGACTCAAACAAAGGAACCGCGCCCGGCTGGTCGGCGTGGAACTGGATGAACAGGAAATCATTACCTGCGTCCAGCGTGGTCTCGATGTGGTTCAGGCCGACTTGAACAAAGGGTTGCACGCGTTCGCCGATCGTCAATTTGACTGCGTCGTGCTTTCGCAGACTTTGCAGGCGGTGTACGACGTCGAGGGAATCGTCGCGGACATGCTCCGGGTTGGCCGGACCAGCATCGTTAGTTTCCCGAATCTGGCGTTTCACAAATTGGGCCGCATCCTCGTCGAAGAAGGTCGTGCGCCCCGCGCCTATGGCTGGCTCCCCGATCAGTGGTACAACACGCCTGACATTCGCTTTTTGTCCATCTCCGATTTCGAGGGCTTTTGCCGCGAGAAAAACATCCACATCGAACGCCGGATCGGGCTCGACACCGAGGCCGGCGTGGAAATCTTCGACGATCTCAACCGCAACGCCGATCTCGCCATCTTCGTCCTCAGCCGCGGTTGACGCGCGGTTTTGGGACACCACACAGACGCAATAAAACCACTGCACGGTAATCGACGGCCTGGCGATTGCCGAGCGTTGACGCTCGCAGCGGATTCTGACACGGTATCTGGACTCGATGATGACGACCGTGCTCACTGATGCCGAGTTCGTTCGCCGCGCCAAGACGGGGGAATTGGCCGCGTTCGAGGAGTTGGTCACCCGTTACGAACGCCGCGTGTATTCGCTCGCCTTTCGGATGTTGGCCAACCAGCAAGATGCCGAGGACGTGACGCAAGAAGCTTTTCTCAGTGCGTTGGAACATCTGGGCGATTTCCGTGAGGAATCGAGCTTTTATACCTGGCTGATGCGGATCACCAGCCATGCGGCTTTGAAGATCATCCGCAAGCGCAAAGGTTTACCAACCGAATCGCTGGATGCTACCGCAGAAGACGATTCGTTACCACATCCCGAGTATATCGCCGACTGGCGCGAATCACCCGAACGCCTCGCCCAAAACAATGAGACCGCGCGCCTGATCGATGAGGCGCTCGCCAAGCTCGACGAAGATCACCGCGTCGTTTTCCTCCTGCGCGACGTGGAAGGCTTGTCAGTCAAGGAAACCGCCGACGCACTTGGCCTGAGCGAAGCCAACGTTAAAGTCCGCCTCCTCCGCGCCCGCCTCCAACTCCGCGAACACCTCACCCGAGCCTTCGGCGACGAACACAAGCGCGTCGCGTCACATAAGCATGGGTGAATTTTCGGATTGAATTGCCGCAACAAGGCGCAAAGAACCGCAGAAGGCCTACCGCGAATGCTTGCCCGCCGGGCCGTTTGGAGGAAACGCAGATGCATGCGAATGCTGACTACTGCCGTTTCATCAAGTCGGCAGTCGAACATTCGTCGGTGCTGAATTATTACATGGCGACGGACTCTTAACCAATCAGTAGTCGGTAGCCGTAAGGCGGATTCAAAACAATCCACGTCGCCGCCCTAAACTGGTCGACAGCGCTGAGACCATCGCGCACCTCAATCAGAGGAAACACCGACTGCAAGTCCAAGCTCTTAGTCTTATCTGCCGGCACCCCTCGCTGGCGCGCTAACAAAACCAGCCGCGTCTTCGCCGCGCGCGCAAATTCTGGATTGGTATCGCAGCCTGCCAGCCGTTCTCCCCAAGAATCCAGCGTCGCCTGAAGTATTCTGCGCACAGGCAGGAGTCTGGCCGCTGCCAGCAATAAATCACCGACGCCGCACGCTGGATCAAAGAAGATTTGATGCGATGCACCTTTGAAATGGGGAATGGCTTGTTGTGCGAGAGTCTCACCCGTGAAGAAAGCGCCCATCTTGCGGCGCGTGCGCAGGCTCAGCGCTTCGGCCAACTCACGGCCCGGTTCTCCGTTGAGCGCCGCCGCGACTCTTCGAGTCCAATCGCCTGATTGGCCAGAAGAGCTAGTCGCTAAGCCCTCCAATCGCTCAACGTATGGTCGGAAGGTCTTCACCTTGTGTGCCAAGACATTAACAGAAACCTAGTTCCACGTGAAATGGATAATCGCACGATCGATTCTCCGCAATCTTTCATTTCCGACTGTAACCTTTTTCCTCTTCGCGGCTCGGTGCTGGGTGAAGATGAAATGCGATGAACTATTAGCGTTGTTGAACGAGTACGTGGACGGAACGGCAGATCCGTCGATCTGCGAGGAGTTTGAGAAACATTTGGCGGGCTGTAATCCGTGTCAGGTCGTTGTGGACAACATCCGCAAGACCATCACGCTCTACAAGGATGGGAAGCCTTACGAGTTGCCGGTCCAGTTCCGCGACCGGTTGCATACGGCGTTGCGCCAACACTGGCGGAAGACACACCAGAGCTAAACGCGCCATCACCATCGGCGGGAGGGCGGTCAGTGTGCGGTCGTTGCCTCGAAGTACCCAATGCGGATGCTCCCGCCGTTAATAACTTTGACTCGTGGTTGTTCCCACCAGAAATGACTGCAAGAAAATGGCTATTGACGTGCTCAATAATGAGCGTATACTCATAACTAACGAAAAATAAGGAAACCGATGCCGAGAGATCACTGTCCACGCCGCATTCGCCAACTACCTGGCACCACGTATTTTAAGCCGGCCGGTGTCCCCTCGCGGACATTGAAAGAGGTGGCGCTCGCGCTTGATGAGCTGGAAGCTTTACGGTTGGCCGACCTGACCGCGCTGCATCACGAAGCCGCCGCGGAACAAATGGGAATCTCCCGCGCCACGTTCGGTCGGATCGTAGAAAGCGCTCGGCGAAAAGTGGCCGATGCGCTTATTAACGGAAAAGCATTGCGGATGGGGGGCGGCCCAGTGCTTCTGTCCGCGAAGCTTCCCAGCATTCTGCAACAAACCCAACCCCACGGAGAACTAAAGTCCATGAAAATTGCCATCGTTACCGATGATGAGAGAACTATCAGCCCACATTTTGGCCGCGCCAGCGGCTTTGTCATTCTAACCATAGAAAATGGCAAAGTAATTGGTCGAGAGACACGTCAGCGTCAGAACGGCTGTGAGGGTCACGGTCACGAGCACCCGAACGACCATGCGGCCGGCCACGCTGGCCATCATTGCGGCGAGTTGGTCGGCATGATTGCCGATTGTGCGGTCGTGTTGGTTTCACGAATGGGCGGCGGAATGTACCGCCGACTGCAAGAGGCCGGTATCCGCCCAGTGTTTACCGAATTGACGGATATCGACGAGGCAGCTCGCTCGCTTCTGGAGGGCACATTGTCTGCCAGCGAACCGAATCTCTGTCACTGAACTGGATTGCCAAAGACCTGTCATGAACAGAAATGTCTACTTCAAGCCAATTGGAGTCATTCGTTCGCCGTATCGCCGGCCCGAAGACGCGCCCCGCCGTCCCCGCGGTTTTCCACCGGCCAAGGCCACGGTGAAAGTGTTTGCGCGCTACCGAGCCGGGTTGCGGGATCTACGCGGGTTCTCCCATGTGGTGCTGGTTTACTACCTGCACCTGTCCCGAGGTTGCGATTTGATGTGTCAGCCGTTTCTCGACCCGAAGCGGCGACGTGGCGTTTTTGCGACGCGCAGTCCGCGCCGGCCCAATCCGATCGGCATTACTGTTGTGCGTCTGCTGAAGGTTCGCCGGGACGGCTTGGAAGTGTCGCACGTTGACATGGTGGATGGCTCGCCGCTGCTGGATATCAAACCGTACGTTCCAGAAATGGGTCCTCGCGAACGAGTGAAACTTGGTTGGTTGGAAATGAAATTGCGGCAACTGGAAGCCGACAGTGACGATTAAAGGAGACCGCCAGATTGAGACACAGGCGCGTCGACAGGCCTTGTGCAAGCTCAGTCTGCGTCTTTATCCGGATTCCGTGTTGCGCCAGCCTTGTGTTCCCGTGGAACGGTTCGACAGCACCTTGAGCGATTTGTTGGCTGAGATGCGAATGCTGATGCTGGCCAATCGCGGTATTGGGCTGGCCGGCCCACAGGTGGGCGTTACGCAGCAACTGTTCATCGGTGAGATTGATGGTTTCTATCGGGTCTTGATCACTCCGGTCTTGCAGCCGGGCTCGGAAACGGAGCCTCTGATCGAAGGCTGTTTGAGCCTGCCCGGCGTTCGAGTGAACGTCAAGCGGCCCACTCACATTTCCGTTGCGGGTTTCGATCCACACGGCCAACGCGTCGCGTGGGAAACGGACGGTTTGTGGGCCAGGGTCATTCAACACGAAACGGATCATCGCCACGGAGTTCTCATTCTGGATCACGGCCCGCCGTTGGACGAGGAAACAATCTATGAACGAAACAACTATTAACCGGGCCCACGCAAGCACGGCATCTTCCAACCATCCGCGATGCGTGGCGTGCAGCCCCGCTCGTGAGCATGGTTGGCAACTGAAGTTCACTCGGGAGGCGGACGGCAGCGTAAATGCTGCGGTTGACTGCACCCCAGAGTGGGAGGGATATCCGAATCGCTTGCATGGCGGCGCGATCGCGATGCTGCTGGATGCCGCCATGACCCACTGTTTATTTGCCAACGGCGAGGCAGCGGTGACCGCCGAGTTGTCCGTGCGCTACCGGGAGGCCGTGACCATCGGCTGCCCGGCTTGCGTGAAGGCGTGGTTGGTCAACAGTTCATCCCGGCTGCATCGGTTGCGAGCCGAATTGTTCCAAGAGGACCGCCTCAAAGCCGTCGCCACCGGGACCTTTGTGCCGCTGCACGAGCAAGGGCCAGGAAGTCAAATGATGCGGGAGCGACCGCTGGACAATTCTCCCGCCAATGAATCGTGAGAATACTAGACGAACTAATCGATAGCTTACCGGGGAAAGACACCCCTGTGCGCCAAGTTTGCGCCGGCGCGTTTTGGACGGCTGTGACCACCCGTTCGACTGGCTTGGCCAGCACATACAGGGAGCTTGGCCATCAGCACGGCGATCGACCCAGCACGGTGAAGGAAGCCGGTGAACTGATCGGGAAACGTGCCAGTGAACTGGCGGGGTACGCGCGATCGGACGAGACGGTTGAGGCCTCGATCGGGATGGCGACCATCAATTCCCTGCTCGAAGTGGAGGAATCGAAATGCATCGAGCGCGGAGCTTTCGACGTGTTGGCAGAAAGGGGGCGGGGTCGCAACATCGCGGTCGTAGGACATTTCCCGTTCGTATCCAGATTGCGCGAGCTGGCACGGAACTTGTGGGTAATCGAGAAGCATCTCCACCCCGGAGACCACCCTGAAAGCGATGCCCCGCGCATTCTTCCGCAATGTGAAGTGGTTTGCCTGACGGGTACGACTTTGATCAACCACACGACCGAAAAACTTCTCTCTCTGTGCAAAGGTAGTTTCGTGGTGCTGACGGGTCCGACATCACCGCTGGCACCGGTTCTTTTTGAATTTGGCATTGATGCGATCTGCGGCACGCGCGTAACCGACGCGGACGAAGTCATTCGTTTCGTCAGCCAAGGCGCGAACTTCCAGCAGCTTCGCGGTCATGGAGTCAAACTGCTGACTCTGGCGAAACAGGCGTTGACCCAAATGGATTGAGGAGATGAGTAGCTCCCCGATACGGATCCCACGCAAGGTGGCACGCGATGTCAAATCATGTCCCGACATGCAATTCGCGGGAGAAGCCCGCCGTGATTTTCCGGGATGGTGCAGTGCCCTGAGCTTCGTTTCGGATGAAAGGTATTACAATGATTCGACAGTTGAGAGTAACGGTGGCGGTTGACAACTTGGTTCGGAAGTCGCCGCTTCTTGGCGAACACGGCTGGGCAGTGTGGGTCGAGGCCGATGGCCAACGGGTGTTGTTTGATACCGGTCAGGGGCGCGTGCTCCGCCCCAACCTCGAAGCACTGGAGATTGATGTGCGCCAAGCTGATGCTCTTGTACTCAGTCACGGGCACTACGACCATACGGGGGGACTGGCTGGCATGCTCAACGAATTATCGCACGCCCGGCTTTACGTACATCCGGCCGCCTTGGAGCCCAAATACTCACGAGGCGCCTGCCCGCCGCATCGCTTCATCGGCATGAGCGACCGCGTGGCGGCCGACATTCGCAGACGGTCGTCTGCGGTGGTGTGGACAACTGCACCGACCGAGATTGCCGCGGGCCTATTTGTGACTGGTGAGATTCCCCGGCGCACCAGCTTCGAAGACGTGGGCGGCCCGTTCCACCTCAATGCCGGCTGCACTCAACCCGACCCACTGATAGACGATCAAGCCATGTACATGGAGACAACGGCGGGTCTGGTCGTGTTGCTCGGATGTGCGCACGCGGGGGTGGTGAACACCTTGGATTTCATTGCCAAGTTGACCGGGCGGAACCGCTTCCATGCCGTGATCGGCGGAATGCACTTGCAGCGGGCATCACCCGAACGGTTGGCGCAAACAGTGGCGGCTTTGCGCCGTTACCAGGTGGAAAAGGTCGTCCCCGGACATTGCACCGGCGGCGCAGCGTGCGCCCGCTTGTGGGCGGAATTTCCCGACGGCTGGCAGGAATGTGCCGCTGGTTGCCGGTTGGAGTTCGCGGCATCATCATCGTCAACCGGGCGTGTGCGGAGGCGGACATGATCGTGTTCCGGCCGGTCCCATCGCGGCGGCTGGGGCGCAGCTTGGGAATCAACCACATCCCGCCCAAAGTCTGCTGTTACGCGTGCGTGTATTGCCAGGTCGGGAAGACGACCAGCCAAGAGGTCGTGCGGCGTACGTTCTACCCGCCGGACCAGATCGAACGCGAAGTGAAGCAACGTGTCGCTCAACTCCGGACCGCCGGGGAAACAATTGACTACCTGAGCTTCGTGCCCGATGGCGAACCAACGCTCGACCGGCACTTGGGAGAGTTGATCGACCGGCTGCGTCCCCTTGACCTGAAGATCGCCGTCATCACCAACGGTGCGCTGCTCGACCAACCAAACGTCCGCGCCGAACTGGCCAAGGCCGACTGGGTTTCACTCAAAGTGGATTCCGTGCGAGAGCGAATGTGGCTCAACATTAACCGTCCGCACGCAGCCGTGCACCTCCCGTCCGTGCTGGATGGCATGCGACAATTCGCTGGCGCGTTCAAAGGCACGCTAACCTCCGAGACAATGCTGGTCCACATGCTCAACGACCCCGTTCAGGACCTCGAATCCATCGCTGCGTTTGTTGACGAACTGCGGCCTGCCATCGCTTACCTCGCCGTGCCCACGCGTCCGCCCGCCGAACCGTGGGTCGAACCGGCCAGTGAGGAATCCACCAACACGGCTTATCAAATTTCCCAGGCTAGGCTCCCGCATGTCGAATTACTCGTCGGTGATGAGGGGAACGCGTTTTCTTCGACCGGCGACGCGGCGATCGATCTGTTGAGCATCACGGCGGTGCATCCGCTGCGGGCCGACGCGGTCGCCACGCTGCTGGCCAAAACGGGCGCCGATTTCACCGTCGTGCGCCGGTTGATTGCAGAAAAGAAACTGGCAGAAGAACAATATCAAGGTAAACAATACTATCTACGGCGCAAGTCAGGCACGCCCCGGCGGAGCGACAGCGTTGTTGACAGGAATAACGAATCCAGTGCTACCACCAACCCATAACGGAGGCAGAAAAGCATGAATACCAAAAAAAGCATCGAGTTGTTGAACAAGGGCGTAGCCGACGAGTTGCAGGCCGTCCACCAGTACATGTACTGGCACTTCCACCTGGACGACCAAGGGTTCGGGCCGCTGGCAGCGATGTTTAAAAGGATTGCGATCATGGAAATGGGTCACGTCGAGCGCTTCGCCGAGCGGATCCTGTTCCTGAAAGGCGAAGTCGAAATGGTGGCGGCGGGACCGGTCGAGAAAATCACGGATGCCCAGAAGATTGTCGCGCGAGCGGCGGCGATGGAACACGAAGCGGTTGGCACGTACAACCAATTCGCGTTGCAGGCCGGCCAGAACGCCGACGCCGCCACCAAGCAAGTGTTCGAGGCACTCGTCAACGATGAGGAAGGTCATTACGACGAGTTCGACAAGCAACTCGACAATATCAAGCGGTTCGGTCCCAACTACCTCGCGCTCCAGTCCTTCAACCAAACGCCGGCGGAAGAAGCCGAGGCCGATTAATCAGCGGCGCAAACTGAATCCCGTTGGAGGAAAGGGAACAACGACGCTGCACGATTAGTTTAGAACTGCGTTCCTCTGCAGCAAACTTCGAGCTTGTTGCCTTCAGGGTCCTCAAAAAACACAGCGCAATAATTCGGCTCTTCGTAAAGCTCCGGTCCTTCGATGTTCTTCGCGCCGGCTGCCCGCGCGAGCTCGGCAATGCGGTCGACTTCCTCCCGTGTTTCCGCCCAGAACGCGATGCGATTCCCGTTCGGCATATGATTCGGATCGTGTGTGAACCCGAAGAACTCGGTGGCGGCGCCGCCCCGACTCGGCGCCTCGTAGCTCACCCAATCCTTGATCTTCTGACCGACAGTGAATCCGAGCGCGTTCAGCACCGGCACATAAAACTTGTTCGCGCGTTCCACATCCTTTACTCGCAAATCAATGTGCTCGTCGAGGCGGGATTTCATATGGTTTCGCATTAACGTTTATGCTGTGCATGGTGACAAATCTTCGTCTTCAATTCATCGCACAAGTGCTCGAATTTCAACAGGGCGCGGCTAAACGGCTCAGAGAATTGCCGGGTTGGTGTTCCCCTCTCGTAAGCATTCCTGAAGTTCGCCTTCATATCATTGATGGGCTCGCGCGCCGCCAGTATCGCGCGAAAATCTGGTAAGAGATCGGGAAAATAGATGTTGATGAGCATCTGCATGGTCTCATAGTGACCCGGGGTTGGGGCTTTGTCCTCCGCGTTAATATCGAGCACTTTGTTGTAGTCCATCTCACCATCCATTACTCGTGGCCAAAGCATGTTTCGCGATACGAATGTTATGCAGTAGCCGTGAACCGCCAGAAACAACTCTTCGGACTTTCTGCGTCTAAACTCGCGCTCCTCCCTGCGTTCAGCGAATTTATGGGCCACGAACGCGGCTAAGACTCCGCTGCCCAAAACGGTCGTGAGTGCTAGCAGAATCTGCATTTGCGAATTCATAGTGGCGTCACACAGGCGTGGATTGGAAGGTAATAAACTCCCTCTTCCATCCTTTCGGGCAAAGCACTGTCTCACTCGGGGTAGTTCGGGCGACAATTTGGCCAGCGCGCATGACGAGGAGGCGCGGGGCGATGCGGCGGAGGGCATCGAATTCGGATTCGGCATCGAGCAGAACGAGGTCGGCTGGCTTGCCGACTGCGATCCCGTAATCTTTGCCGGTTGCGCCGAAGGCCCTGGACGGGTTCGTTGTGATCATGTCCCAAACTCGTGGGATTTCCTTCGCGCCGCTCATTTGGCCGTAGTGAATCCAGACGAATGCGACCTGTACCGGGTCGCCGACGCCGAGTGGATACCACGGGTCCATGATCGAGTCGTGGCCGATGCCGACGTTGATGCCGGCTGCGAGCATCTCTTTAACGCGGGTATGACCGCGACGCTTGGGATAGGTATCAAATCGTCCTTGCAGCACCGAGTTGTCGCAAGGATTCGTGACCATGTGCAAACCGGCGCGTTTGATCAATCGGATCAGTTTGAAAGCGTAGGCGTTGTCCACGCTGTGCATCGACGTCGTATGGCTGGCTGTGACACGGCCGCCAAGTCCACGTTTGATCGTTTCGGCAGCTAAAACTTCCGTAAAACGTGAATTCGGGTCGTCGGTCTCGTCAATGTGCAGATCGAGCCCTTTGTTAAATTGCTGGGCGAGGTCACAGGCGAATTTCACGTCGGCCACGCCGTCATCACGGGTCATTTCGAGATGCGGAATACCGCCAACGAGGTCACATCCGAGATCCATCGCGCGTTCCATAAGCGATTCGCCGTTGGGGAACGCGTAAATGCCGTCCTGCGGAAACGCGACGAGTTGGATGTCAACGAGACCGGCAAACTCCTTTTTCACTTCGAGCAAGGCTTTGACGGCGGTCAGTTCGGGGTCGCATACATCCACGTGGCTACGGATACGCGTGACGCCGTGGACGAGTTCCCACTTGACGGCGAGCGTGGCACGGCGTTTCACGTCATCGAATGTGAGCGTCTTCTTGCGTTCGGCCCAAATCTCGATGCCTTCGATCAGAGTGCCGGATTGATTGAAACGAGGCTGCCCGACGGTGAGTACTGCGTCAAGATGGACATGGATATCGGTGAATGGCGGCGAGACAAGTTTACCGGTGCAGTCGATGACCTGTCGCTGGCGACCGGGGATTTTGGGAGCGATTTTGGCGATGACGCCGTTGTTGATGGCGATATCGACGGGTTTGTCGTGGCCGCGCACGCGGGCATTGCGAAGAATCAGGTCCATGCGTCAGGCATTGTATCCGGCACGCGACGAAGCGGAAGCAGAAACGTGAGATTTGTAAATCAGCGCCCGCATTGCAGCTTGACTTGGACTGGCGGGACGGTATCCCATGACGTCGAAAATGAATCGCCGATCCGTTTGGCTTGCCGGTGCCGCGCTGGTGCTGATCACTGGAGCCATCTATTCGTTCGCGTTCCCCGGCCAGTTTCATCTGGACGATGCCGAGTACATCACACGCAACCCGCTGATTACCGGCGGACGAGGCTTGCAGCCGTTGTGGTTCTCCACCGCGCCAAAGGATTACTATCCGCTGACGTTCACGGTGCTCTGGCTGGAATGGCATTTGTGGGGCGGTCACGCGGCCGGCTATCTGACGGTGAACATCCTACTGCAGGCGTGCAACGTATTGCTGCTCTGGCTGGTGCTGCGACGATTCAATCTCGCTGGCGCGTGGCTCGCGGCATTGCTGTTTGCCGTGCATCCGCTGAACGTTGCCACCGTCGCCTGGCTCTCCCAACTCAAGTCGGTTTTGGCGATGTCGTTTGCCCTGCTCGTCGTGCTTGCCGACCGCCGTTTTGACGAAACGCGACAACCTGGTTGGTACATGACCGCGCTTGTTTTGTTCCTGCTGGCATTGCTGAGCAAGAGCGCGGTAGTCGCCTTGCCGGTTGTGCTGCTGTTGCTCAACGCGTGGCGACGCGGGAAGTTTGTGCGCACCGATGTCATCCGGTATGCGCCATACTTCGCGTTGTCCATTGTGTTCGGCTTGGTGACCATTTGGTTTCAAAGCCACCGGGTGCTTGAAGCGTCACCCGTCCGCCAAATCCGTTTCGTCGCACGCACCGGTGACGCGGCGTGCGCGCTGTGGTTTTACGTGAGCAAAGCTTTGCTGCCGGTGAATCTGATGCTCGTGTATCCGAACTGGACTTCGCCACAGCCCGGCACGTGGCAAATGTTGGCCGTGGCCGGGGGGATCATCATCGCGATTGTTTTGTGGCGATTCCGGCAATGGGGTGTGCTGGTCGCGCTGGGCTGTTACGTGGCGATGCTGCTCCCGGTGCTGGGTTTTTTTGACCAAGGATTCTATGTGTTTTCACTCGTCGCGGACCATTGGCAATACTTTGCGCTCCCAGCGCTGCTTGTTTTACCGGCTGAATTGTTGGTGAAGTCCCGACGCACGGCTTGGCGCGGCGCGCTGCCCATCACGGTCACGGCGGTTGGCGCCTTGTTGCTGACCTCGGTTGGGAGAGCATCGTTGTTCAGCAATGCCGAGAGCCTATGGCGCGACAGCGTCGCTCGGAACCCCGGTAGTTGGGTCACGCATTTCAATCTGGGCCTGGCATTGAAGGAGCAAGGCCGTATCGGGGAAGCGATTGCGTGTTATCGACAAGCACTGCGATTGAATCCGAACGACGTGAAGTCCCACAACAATCTGGGCAATGCCTTGCTGGAGCGGGACCAGCTTGGCGAAGCCCTGGCGCAATTTCGTGAAGCGATCCGTCTGAAACCGGATTTGCCGGCGGCACACAACAACCTCGGCGTCACTCTGGCCCGGATGGGCCGGTTACGCGAGGCCGCCGCGGAATTCCGCGAGGCTGTGCGTCTCGATGCCGACTACGCCGATGCCCGGAAGAATCTCGCTCGCGTCCGTGGCATTCTCGAAGCACAAAAACGGTGAACTCCGTATGTGCGATTCGTGGGCGGAATTGAAAAGTTCAGCGTTGACGCTACCGGGGGATGGTGTTATGACCACAGATCATGCAAGGAGGACGGTGTTACGCGTTATGAACAGTCTCGCAAGAGTTTCCCTGTCATTGGTTGCAGTCGTCTCCGCCGCTTCGATTCTGAGCGGATGCGCGACGGCGCACAAACGGATGCAGCCCGTCAATGAGGAACAGAAGAGCGAATTCCTCAAGGGGATGGAGGTTGTGGAGAAGCCGGAGTTGGAACCGGAGTGGGCGGATTTTGTGAAAGACCACTATCCCAATTGGCGGCGGCACTACTGGGTGGACCGCGGTCAGTGGGGGAACCGCGGATACATTGTCGGTCGTCCCCCCGCCGAATCCGAGCCCGTGGTAGAGACGGAAATCACGCCGTTGCCACCCGCTGCGCCTACCATTGTTGAGTCGGAACCGCCGAAAGTGGAAGTGCCGGAGAAGCCGACGAAATACGTGGTCAAGAAGGGCGATTCGCTGTGGAGGATTGCCGGCAAGGTGTATCACAACCCGCTGAAATGGCCGCGCATTTATCGCGCGAACAAGCAAAAGATCAAGAACCCGAACAAGATTTATCCCAATCAGGTTCTGACGATTCCGCAGGATTAGCGCTTGGGGGAGTGGGTTGCCAAGGGCGGTCACATGCAGTATGCTTCGGGCGCATGAGGAAGCAACTCTCTAGCTAGTCCATGGCGAGCGAGACGCTGCATTTCGATAACGCGCGCCAGGCGCAATCCCTGTACGCCAACGAACCGAAGAATCTTCGTCTCGTCGAAGACCTCCTGAACCTCAAGGTCGCTGCGCGAGAAGCTTGGATCAGTTTGGAAGGCACCCCCGCCGACATCGAGCGGGGCAAATCTCTGTTCACTGAACTGAAACAGGCCGCGTCGCACGGCGCGACAATTCGTCGTCAGGAATTCAGCCGTGCGGTCAGCGCCGTATCCCGCGGCGAACCACTCCATATGCAGGAACTGCACGAGGGACGGGTGGATGTTTCGACGCGCAAACGGCCCATTATTCCCAAGACACAGGGTCAGAAGCGCTACATCGAGGCGGTTCGCCAATACGACATTGTCATCGGCATCGGACCCGCCGGCACGGGGAAGACTTATCTGGCGATGGCCATGGCGGTCCACGCTTTACGCAGCGAACGGGTTGCGCGCATCATACTTTGCAGGCCCGCCGTTGAAGCCGGCGAGGCCTTGGGTTTCTTGCCCGGGACGCTCGAAGAGAAGGTCAGCCCGTATCTGCGTCCGTTGTATGACGCGTTGTACGACATGATGGATCCCGACGAGATTCAGCGCAATATGGAGCGTGGCGTCATCGAGATCGCGCCGCTGGCTTACATGCGCGGTCGGACACTCAACAACGCGTTCGTGATTCTCGACGAAGCCCAAAATGCCACCAGCGAACAGATGTTGATGTTTCTGACGCGGATGGGGTTTGACTCGAAAGTGGTGGTGACCGGCGACATTACGCAAGTGGACCTGCCCGGACACAAGACCTCGGGGCTAATCGAGGTGCAAGGTATTCTTAAAGGAATGCCGGGTTTGGAGATTATTTACTTCGACGAACACGATGTCGTCCGACACGAATTGGTCCAGAAGATTATTTCCGCATACGCCAAGTTCAAAGAAGAACGCGAACGCCGTCGCCAGGAGGCCCTCGCCAATGGCAACGGCAAACCACCCGCGGCATGACCATATTCGTACGCAATCTGCAGCGGAGGTTCCGTGTTGACCGTCTGCTCTTATGCAAGGTTGCCCAGAAAGTTCTTCAGCAGGTCGATGCCCCGGAGGACACGACAATCGGCATCATCCTTGTCAACGACCAACAGATCGCGGGATTGAACGAAAAGTTCCATCGCACGTCCGGCCCGACCGATATCCTGACCTTCCATTTTCCCGAACTTGTTGGCGGAGAGTTGACCATCTCCATTGAACAAGTCGTCGCCAACGCGCGTCGGTTTCGTACGACGCCGGCGCGCGAACTCACTCGGTACGTCGTTCACGGGGTTCTGCATCTGCATGGCTACGACGACCGCACTCCGCGGCAGCGGACACGGATGCGCGATGCTGAGCGCCGCTTATTGAACCGTATCGCCCAGTCCGTGCATCTAACGCACCTGGTGCGACAATGATGACGATTCGACGAAGCAATGAGCGGGGTCACTTCGATCACGGGTGGCTGGACACGTATCACACATTTTCGTTCGCGGATTATTACGACGAGAAGCACATGGGTTTTCGCACGCTGCGGGTGATCAATGAAGATCGCGTGGCGCCGGGGCAGGGGTTCGGCACGCATCCGCATCGGGACATGGAGATTATCACGTACGTTTTGGAGGGCGCGCTGGCTCACAAGGACAGCAGCGGCGGAGAAGGGATCCTGCGGCCGGGCGAAGTGCAACATATGACCGCGGGTGCGGGCATTCGTCACAGCGAATTCAATGCTTCGGACAAAGACCCGGTACATCTGTTGCAGATCTGGATTTTGCCGGAGAAGAACGGCCTCAGACCCGGTTACGATCAAAAACGCTTTGAAATTGACGGACTGCGTTTGGTGGCTTCCCACGAGGGGCGAGACGGCTCGTTGCCAATCCATCAGGACGTTAATCTGTTTGCCGGAAGATTGCCCGGCGGCAAGGAGATTAAGCACGTGATGGCTGCGGGCCGGCATGCGTGGGTTCAGATCGCCCAAGGCGTGCTAAGCCTCAACGGGACAATGCTGAAAGCGGGCGATGGCGCAGCGATCAGCGCCGAGCGAGAAGTCACAATCCGCGCGAGTGAACCAGCAGAGTTTCTCCTGTTCGATCTAACCTGACGCTGATAGGATAGCCTCGAACATGAACGCGGCGTGGAAAAGCCTGCGGAATTCATTCTTTGCGGGTCTATTGGTTGTCCTTCCGGCGGCGGCCTCGGTGTTGATTCTGGTGGCGCTGTTCACGTGGCTGACCGATCTGTTGCTGCCCGACATCTTGCGGCAGCAAATGCTCACCCCGTTGTATCGTCTGATCGCCCTGGTGGCGTTCGTGGTCTTTACGACCCTGGTGGGATGGGTGACGCGACTGGTGATTGGCCGGCGGCTGGTCGCGTTGGGAGAGAACGTGATTGCCCGGGTGCCACTCCTCAACAAGACGTATGGCTTCATGAAGGAGATCAGCCAGACGTTGTTGGCGAGCAGGCGCACGATGTTTCGACGGGTGGTGCTGGTTCAATTTCCTCGAGTCGGCTTGTATTCCGTCGGCTTTGTCACCAGCGAAACCGAAGGGGAAGCCCAGGAAAAAACCAAAGAGACCGTCGTCAATGTATTTGTGCCGACGACGCCGAATCCTACCAGTGGCTATTTGATTCTGGTGCCCCGCGAGCAACTGATCAATTTGGACATGAGCGTGGCGGAAGGAATGAAACTCGTGATTTCCGGTGGCGCCGTGGTGCCGCCGTTCAAATCGGCGCCGCTGCCGCTCGACGGATCGGCACCGCCGCGCTAAGCCGGCATGGAAACGGAACGCGCTGACGGCATCGTGTTGCGGAAGCAGCCGGTTACCGAGTCCAGCCTGATCGTTACGTGGTACACGCGGGAGTTCGGCAAGCTCAAGACGCTGGCCAAGGGCGCGCGTCGTCCCAAAGGCCCCTTTCAAGGAAAGATTGATCTGTTTTATCACGACGAGATTGTCTTCCTGCCCAGCCGCCGCAGTGACCTGCATCTATTGCACGATTGTTTTTTGGAGACGCCTCACAAACGGTTGCGCGAATCCATGGACTCTTTGGCCGCCGCTTCGTACGCCTGCGAATTGGTCGACTTGGCGACGGAGCCCGAAGACCCCAATGCGAAAGTCTTCGAGTTACTCGCAGCGATCTTGAATGCACTGGAGCATCGAACCAGTTCGGTGTTGCTGATTTGGTTTGAGTTGCAGCTTCTGGCGGCAGTGGGTTGGGCCCCGAAGTTGGAGTCGACCACCACAGTGAGCAAAGTGCTGCGGTCATTGGCCAGCGCGGGGTTGAATGGGGTGAAACGGGTGAAACTGACAGCGGAGCAGACACGGGCGGTGCAGCAAGCGTTGTGGGCTTTCTGGGATGGACAACTCGACCGCGCACCCCGGTCACGAAAGTTGATTGCGGGCCTAACTTCTTGAGGGCGGACAGATACCGTTGGGAGAATGACGGACGAATTCGATAAACTCGCGTGCCTCGGCCGTCTGGAACGCCCCATCCATCGAGGCTTCCTGCAGGGCTTGAGTTCCGTTGAGGCCGGAGAGATAAAAGAGCTTGAAAAGGGTTTTCAGTTCGCCCAGAGCCTCACGTGAAATCTTCGCCCGACGTAGCCCGACAAGATTCAAGGCGTGAATCTCGTTGCGTTCCGCGGCCAGCGTGAACGGCGGCACGTCCATCGACACGCGGGCGTTGCCCGAAAACATCGCCAGCCTTCCGATGTGGGTAAACTGATGGATCACCACGCCACCCGAAATGAATGCGTTGTCGCCCACGTGCACGTGACCGGCCACCAACGCGCAATTGCAGATGATGACGCGGTTGCCGATCTGGCAGTTGTGCCCGACGTGGGACAAGCCCATCAGGTAACACTCGTTGCCGACCACCGTGGCGCTTTCCGGTTCCGTCCCGCGGTGCACCGTGCAGTACTCGCGGAACACATTATGGTCGCCAATTCTCAAATAGCTCCGGCAGGTCCGGTCGAACTTCAGATCCTGCGGTTCGTGTCCGATGACCGCACCCATGTGGATTTCATTATCGCGGCCAATTTCGGTGTGCCCGGTGAGGTAGGCGTTCGCCCAAATGCGCGTTCCCGCGCCGATCTTCACGTGTTCCTCGATGACCACATTCGGTCCGATATCCACCGAGGAATCGATTTCCGCCCTGGGGTTGATGATTGCAGTTGCGTGAATCGGCATGACAGCGCGCCAGTATAGAGAAACCGGAACGAATTCGCAAAACATGAAGAGGCCGGGTAATTACCCGGCCTCGTTGACAGCGGCAATTTAGAAAGCGGCGTTGATAATCGGGATCACGTTCCACTGCGGCTTGTTCTTGATTTCATTCCACAAGCCAATCTGAATACCAGTCATGTCATCAGCAAAATTCGCCAAACCAATTTGAAGGCCGTGCATACTGTTGGAGCGATTGACCATGCCAACCTGTAGTCCGGACATCGAGGTCGTGCCTTCGCTGTAGAGACCACTGAACTGAAGCCCACGGCCTGTACCGTGCACGATGCTGACCAGCCCGAAGCTGACGCCTCTGAAATCCGCTTTGGTTTCGTGAATCAGACCGATATCGACACCGGTGACATTGTAATTGCGCCCGTAAATATTCAGTCGGAACCCTTGAATCGACTTGTCCTCATTGACGAGTTGCACATCGGGCGCCAGCGCCAGTTGAATCGGCCAGACCGTTTCCGAAGACTGACCGGCGGGCGCTGCCGCCTCGCCGCTGCTTGCTGTGGAACCCGTATCCGCGTACAAGCGACCAACCAGCAGTGCCATAACCGCTGCGACAACTCCCAGAATCCTGAACCTGCTCATGAGTTTCTCCCTCCTTTTCAATTGTGATCTACCTCCGCAATCGTGCGCCGTTATTTCCCCAAAGCGACGACCAGCACAGTTTGCCCATGCCGCCAACGGTGTCAAGTCTAGTTCTCCTTGAACAAGGGCAGGATCTGCTTGAACTGCTCGGTTCCCGCTTGGCGCAAAAGCTCAAACACGGCGGACTCGACCGTGGTAATCACCGCGCCGCAATCACGCAGACGTTCGACGGCGACTTTGTGGTCGTGCCGGTGGCGCGAACAAATGGCGTCGGCGCAGACGTACACGAAGTAATCTTTCATCAGATCGATGGCGGTCTGCTGGACGCACACGTGAGCCTCGATGCCGCAGAGAAGGATACGTTGCCGCCGCAAATCCTTTATCGAACGCATGAATTCTTCCGAACCGCAGCAGGAGAATGCCAGCTTCTCAAGCGGCTGGACGCCCGGCGTTGCCTCGGTGATTTCGGCGCACACCGGTCCGAGCCCTTTCGTGTATTGCGCCGTCATCAAAATCGGCAGCTTCAACACGCGCACCGCGCCGATAAGCTTTTGGATGGACGCCAGCACCTCGGCCCGGCGCGGCATGACGCTCATCAGTTTCTCCTGCACGTCGATGACGACGAGTGCGGCGTTTTGTGGAGTCAATCGCCAATCGCTCATACGACTATTCTGTAACCGCGAATGGACACGAATTCACGTGAATTTTCTCGACGAAGGGTCGACGTCTTTTCCGGCAATCGGTCCCGATTCTGAGCTTGCGGGCGACATACGATGCTCGTGATCAACCCATGTGCTCGACAAAGTGTCCTCTGGTCGTTACACTGCGGGCTCTGATTCTTTATGGGAAAAGTGTCACAACTCAACATCGGTTTGATCGGAGCCGGAGTCGTCGGTGGTGGCGTGGTCAATAATCTGACCCGCAACGCCGACGTCATTGCCGAGCGGCTCGGTATGCGGTTGAACTTGAAGTGGGTTTGCGACAAAGACGAAGCGCGCCTCCAGAAACTGCACCTGCCCGCTGAGTTGCTCACCGCCGACGCACAGAAGGTGCTCGGTGATCCCGACGTTCACGTCGTGGTCGAGCTGGTCGGCGGCACCGGCTTTGCGAAGCAGGTCATTCTCGACGCATTCAGCCGGGGCAAAGTTGTCGTCACCGCCAACAAGGCGCTGTTGGCCCATCACGGCGAAGAAGTGTTTGCCGCGGCAGAAAAGCATTCGACCAACATCTTCTACGAAGCCAGCGTTTGCGGTGGCATCCCGATCATCAAGGCAATTCGCGAGGGCTTTGTTGCCAACCGGTTTCCGCTGATTTACGGCATCGTCAACGGCACCTGCAATTACATCCTCTCGCGCATGACTGCTGAGGGCCGGGACTTCGACGAAGTCCTCGCTGAAGCGCAGAAACTCGGTTACGCCGAAGCCGATCCGTCCCTCGATGTGGACGGCGGCGACTCGGCGCACAAAGCAACCATTCTGGCTTCGTTGGCACACGGATTTTGGACGAATCTGGACAACACCTACGTCGAGGGCATCCGGCACGTTTCGCAATTCGATATCCAGATCGCGCGTGAACTAGGTTACGTCATCAAGCTGCTGGCGATCATCAAAACCGCCGACGCCTCGGAATCTGCTCCCGTTGAAGTGCGCGTCCATCCAACACTAATTCCGCACGACCACGTGTTGGCCAGCGTCAACGGCGTCTTCAACGCCGTGGTGGTCCGCGGCGACGTGGTGGGCGACACCATGTTTTACGGACGCGGCGCCGGGGCCGATGCCACCTCGAGTGCGGTCATCTCAGATCTGGCGGATGCGGCGCTCAATTTCAAATTCGGCAGCGAGCAACGGATACCTGCCTTTGTGGCGCATCGGCTGAATGCCCGGGTCCGCACGATTGATGAAGTGGAATCGCGCTATTACCTGCGGCTTACCGTTGCCGATCGGTCGGGTGTTATCGCCAAAATTTCGAAAGCGCTCGGTGACGCCGATATCAGTATTGCGTCGGTTTTGCAGCGCGAAGCGCCGGAAACAAAACCCGGCCAGCCGCCCTGTGATCATGTCCCGCTCATTTTTATGTTGCATACCGCTAGGGACCGGGCCGTGCGCGAGGCCGTGGCAATCATCGACAAACTGGATGTAGTGAAGGACAAAACCGTGGTTATTCGGGTGGAGAGCTTTGAATAAGAGTAGAGAAATGAACGCTTGGAATGGAGTGATTGAACGATATCGGAGCTTTCTGCCGGTTTCAGAGAAGACGCCAGTAGTTTCGATCAACGAAGGCAATACGCCGTTGATTCGCGCCCATAATCTGGAAAAGAAAATCGGGGTGAACTTCGAAATCTGGCTCAAATATGAAGGATTAAATCCGACCGGTTCGTTTAAGGACCGCGGCATGACGGTCGCTGTCTCGAAGGCGATCGAGCGCGGGTCGAAAGCCGTCATCTGTGCCAGCACCGGCAACACGTCGGCTTCCGCCGCCGCTTACGCCGCGCGCGCCGGTATCAAATGCGTCGTCATCCTGCCCGAAGGCGCCATCGCCAAGGGCAAGCTGATGCAGGCGTTGATCGAAGGGGCGACCGTCGTGGCAGTGAATGGCAATTTCGACGATTCCCTGCGCATCGTTCGCGAAATCGGCGAGAAGACACGGATCGATATTGTGAACTCGATCAACCCTGACCGCATTGAAGGTCAAAAGACCGCCTCTTTTGAGATTTGCGACGCACTTGGCCGCGCCCCCGACTTTCACCTGCTCCCAGTCGGCAACGCCGGCAACATCACCGCGTATTGGAAGGGCTACCGGGAATATCGGGACCGGAATGTCATTGGCCGCCTGCCGAAGATGTGTGGTTTCCAGGCCGAAGGCGCGGCGCCAATTGTGCGTGGTCATCCGATTGAGAAACCGCAGACGGTAGCGACGGCGATCCGCATCGGCAATCCCGCGAGCTGGAAAGCCGCCGCGGCCGCCCGCGATGAATCCGGCGGACTCATTGACATGGTTTCCGATGCGGAGATTATTGATGCGTACAAGTTGTTGGCGGCCAGCGACGGCGTTTTTGTTGAACCGGCTTCGGCGGCGGGCATTGCCGGTTTGCGCAGATATGCGGCGAAAGGTTATTTCCGCAAGGGTTCAACGCTCGTGGTAACGCTCACGGGCCACGGATTGAAAGACCCCGACACTGGTCTGGCCAATGCGCCAGCGCCCATCGCCTGCGAAGCTAAGACCGATGCCGTCATGCGGGCAATCGGAGTCTGACCCACGGATTACACAAATTCTCATACATAACCCTATGGCATTGATTGTTCAGAAATACGGCGGCACTTCGGTCGGCAATGCCGAACGAATCAAGAACGTTGCGCGGCGGGTGTTGGCGACGCAGCAAGCGGGAAACAAAGTTGTTGCGGTGGTATCGGCGATGAGCGGTGTGACCGATTCCCTGATCAAGCTGGCGAAGGACGTGCATCCCGAGCCGAACGAACGGGAGATGGACGTGTTGCTGGCCACGGGCGAACAAACCACGATTGCTTTGCTGGCGATGGCGCTGCACGCACTCGGCGCAAAAGCCGTGTCGCTGACCGGTGCGCAGGCTGGCATTGTCACTGACGGCATTCATACCAAAGCCAAGATTGCCAATATCACGCCGAAACGGGTGCACGAATTTCTCGACGACGGCAACATCGTGACGATCGCCGGTTTTCAGGGCACAACCCCCGATGGCCAGATCACCACCTTGGGGCGCGGCGGCAGCGATCTGACAGCCATCGCCATTGCGACGGCCATCAAAGCCGACCTTTGCCAGATCTACACCGACGTGGACGGCGTTTACACGAGCGACCCGCGCATCGTGCCGAACGCTCGCAAGCTCGCCGAGATCAGCTACGACGAAATGTTGGAGTTGGCAGCGCTCGGCTCGAAGGTCATGCAGGCCCGCTCGGTCGAGTTTGCCAAAAAATTCGGAGTGGCATTTGAAGTCCGCAGCAGTTTCAACGACAACCCGGGGACCATTGTGAAAGAAGAAACAGCCAAAATGGAAGATGTCGTCATCCGCGGTGTCGCGGTTGACAAGAACCAGGCCAAAGTCACCATTGCCGGCGTGCCCGATAAGCCGGGCGTTGCCGCCAAGGTGTTCAAGACCATCGCCGATGCCAATATCAACATCGACGTGATCGTGCAGAACGTCAGCGAGAAAGGTTTCACCGACATTTCCTTCACGCTCGCATCCATCGAAGCCGCCAAAGCAACGAAGGTCCTGCAGCCGGTCGTGAAGGAAATCAACGCGCGCGAGGCGTCGTCCACCGGCGACATCGCCAAGCTTTCCGTGGTCGGCATTGGCATGCGCTCGCATCCGGGCGTGGCTGCGAAGATGTTCGAGACGCTCGCCGGCAACGGGGTCAATATCGACATGATTTCCACCAGCGAAATCAAGATCAGCGTGATCATCAAGTTGGCCGACGCCGACAAAGCCGCTCGCGCCATCCACGACGCCTTTGGCTTGGGAAAGTAACGTTTTTCAATTCCCGAGTGGTGTTTTTGGGGATGATTCCCAGATGGCAGCGCTGACTGCGAATCGCGACAAGGTTGGCCCGGTGCTTGAAATGAGGTTAATTTCCTAACGCCATGGATCAACTTCGAATCTTTGTGGACTTTGCCATGTCCCCGGATGTTCTGGAAATACTGCAAACCGGAACAAAGGGATATCAACTGATCTTTCCACAAAAACCCGCGGCCTCGGTTTTGGCCAAAGCGGATCGTGACGCGCAATTTGTCACCGTGGATGTCGCCTTTGGTCAGCCAGATCCCCAGGCCATCGCCGAAGCCCGCCAGCTAAAATGGATTCACGTTAGCTCTTCGGGAATCGCTCGTTATGATACGCGCGAGTTTCGTGCCTTGATGGCCCGACGCAAAATCGTGCTGTCCAATAGCGCGAGCGTGTACAACGAGGCCTGCGCCGTTCACGCTTTGAGTTTCATGCTGGCGCAGGCCAGAAAATTGCCTCGGGCGCTCAAGACCCGAACCGCTGGAGGTACGACTGACTGGCATGCGGTTCGTAGCGCATGCCGAACACTCCGAGGCGAGACCGTTCTGATCGTCGGTTACGGTGCGATTGGCAAACGACTTGCCGAACTGCTTCGTCCGTTCGACATGAAAGTCATCGCCTACCGTCGGAAGGCGCGTGGTGATGAAAGCGTCCCAATCCTCACGGCGAATCAATTGGCCCATGCCTTGGCAAACGAGGTGGATCACGTCGTGGATATCCTTCCGCAGAGCGCGGAGACGCGTCATTTTTTTGATGCCGCTCGTTTTGCATCTATCAAACGAGGCGCAATTTTCTACAACATCGGCCGGGGCACAACGGTTGATCAGGAAGCCTTGCTCGAAGCGCTTCGTTGCGGACGCATCGCCGCCGCGTGGCTGGATGTGACCGAGCCGGAGCCGCTGCCGGACAGTCATCCTCTTTTGTCGCAACCCAATTGTTTCATTACTCCACACGTGGCGGGAGGACACGCCGACGAGACCCAAACACTGGTTCGTCATTTCCTCAAGAATTTGGAGCGTTTCGTTCGAGGGGAAACGCTTCTGGATCGGGTCATGTGAATGATTCTGTCTGGAAATCGCATAAGTTGGTGAGTCGCTATCTCCGAGGCGTGCGCGGCGCGATTCCGCTGGCGCAAACACAGATCGAGGTCATGCTGCAGTTGCTCGCCACGCGCCGCCGACCCATTCGACGATTCCTCGATCTCGGTTGCGGAGACGGTATTCTTGGAGCCGCGATTCTGGAGGCTTTTCCGAAAGCCAGCGGTCTGTTTGTGGATTTTTCCAAGCCGATGCTCGAAGCCTGCCGCGCGAGGTTGGCCCGAAAGCACGTGACCACTTTGTTGCTCGATTACGGGAATCCGGGATGGATTGAGGAAGTGCTCCCGCAAGGGCCATTCGACGCGATTGTGTCTGGCTACTCGATTCACCATCAACCAGACAAACGCAAGCAGTCACTGTATCGGGAGATTTATCGGCTGCTCGCGTTGAACGGCTGGTTCGTAAACCTCGAGCACGTTGCTTCGACAAGTCCAATAACGAAGATGCTGTTTGATGAGCAGATGGTAGAGGGCATCCATCGTCGACAGCCAAAGCTGAATTGCGCGACCGTGCGCCGACGCTACGTCAACCGTGCCGACAAAACGGCCAACATCCTTGCGCCCGTCGAACGGCAATGCCAATGGTTGCGTACGATCGGTTTTGTCGATGTGGACTGCTATTTCAAGCTCTACGAACTCGCCGTATTCGGCGGACGGAAAGATCGGCGCGGATGAAGCGAACACTTTTGGGGGTGTTCGTTGTTTGGTTGCGGTTATGAGAAGCCGACCATCGCATGTGGCGCGTACGGCTCTTCCAACGAAGCGATTTCCTGCGGGGAAAGCTTTACGGATAATGCCGCCACGGCGTCTTCCAGATGATTCAGTTTCGTCGCGCCAACGATGGGCGCCACGACGGCCGGTTTGTGGAGAAGCCACGCCAGTGCGACTGGGGCGCGCGGGACATCTTTGGTTTTGGCGACCTCGCCAACTCGATCAATCACCCGGTGGTCGGCATCCTCCGTCTTGCCATAAAGCGAACGTCCGAATTCGTCTGTCTTCGCCCGCGTGGTGCTGGGTTTCCGTCCCCAGGCACGCGCCAACCGTCCACGGGCCAACGGGCTCCACGGAATCACACCGATTCCCTCCGCTTGGCACAATCCAATCATCTCGCGTTCTTCTTCGCGATAGAGGAGGTTGTAATGGTTCTGCATTGAAACGAATCTGGTCCAGCCATGACGGTCTGCCAAATCGAGCGCCTTGCAGAACTGCCAGGCAAACATGGACGAAGCACCCAGGTACCGGGCTTTGCCCGCTTTCACAACGTCGTGTAAAGCTGCCAGCGTCTCTTCAATCGGTGTGTCGTAATCCCAGCGGTGAATTTGGTAGAGATCGACATAATCGGTGCCGAGCCGGCGCAGGCTGGCATCGATCTCGCACAGGATCGACTTACGCGACAAGCCCTGGCCGTTTGGATCTTCCCGCATTTTGCCATAAACTTTCGTGGCCAGAACGATCTCATCTCGTTTGCCGAAATCGCGCAGCGCCCGACCGAGAATTTCTTCACTCGTGCCGTCCGAGTAAACATTGGCGGTGTCGAAGAAGTTGACGCCCAATTCGAGTGCCCGCTTGATGAATGGGCGGCTCTGTTCCTCGTTGAGCGTCCAGAGGTGTTGGCCTCGTCCGGGTAAACCGTAGCTCATACAGCCGAGACAGATCCGCGATACCTTTAACCCGCTCTTTCCCAAATTCGTGTAGTTCATAGTTTACTCGCATAATCCGCCGCAGTATTTCTCAATTTTCCAATGTTATTTACTGCATCTATACTTCCGACTCAAATTCGACCAGCAAAACAATGGATGGGAACTCCGGCGTCTCGCGGAAAGAGGATTGCCGATTGCCGGCCACTATTCTACACTCGCTTGTCACGCTCGAGGATCCACGAGCGACGATGATGAACCTTCAAGTTTCAAGAGTTGTCCCCCGGCTGGCTGAAAAAAAGATTCCGCGGTGGAATTTTTGGTTGCTGCTCGCAATCCTGTCTCTCGGTTTCGCTCTCCGCATTTATCGGATAACCGGCTGGATATTGAACAATGATGAGACTCATTTTCTGATCCAAGCCCTGCATCCGGGCCTGCTGGTGACCAATCAGTATCCCTACTACTACGGTCGCCCCGATTGCCTTTACGTGCTACTGCAGATTTTGTCGGTGCATCTTCTTGGACCCAATGAACTCGCCCTCAAGATTTGGACGGTGCTGTTCGGCACGCTCTCCATTGCTGCGGTCGCGATTTTGGTCCGGCAGTTGACGGATTCTCCCGGAAGCGCTCTCTGGGCCGCTGCCTTGCTCGCTGTATTTCCGCTGCATGTGTTCTT
>Ga0335081_10000644_pt1 | contig 57855 bp, 56 predicted proteins | sample Lox_Sample_35_FD_206713 | JGI IMG/M metagenome (GOLD analysis project Ga0335081, IMG submission 206713) | Soil microbial communities from Loxahatchee National Wildlife Refuge, Florida, United States - Lox_Sample_3.5 | ecosystem: Environmental > Terrestrial > Soil > Wetlands | place: USA...
AGAGGATGTTCTTGTTTTATGGCGACATCCATCTTTGCATAAGAAGGGATCTTGCCGGTGGTTTTCCAGGCTTCTTTGGCATGCCACACGGCGGTGTTCCAGAGCTTCGTCGCGGAATACCCGAGCAACCCAAGCAGGAGGGCGGTGCTGTCGTCAGTTACCAATACCTTGCCGACAGCGGTCATTGTTTGCGGATCGGGCTCTTTGGCAGATTCGCTCAATAATTAATTATATCATATAGGTGAACGATTGTATACTCTTAACTTAGATCAGCACGAATCTGGTCGCTTCGCTAGCAGCGCCTTATATCCACGCCATGAAGTACGGGGTATTACGGCTCATTTTGATAAAAAATACTTTAACATGCGGGCGACTTAAAATGAAGCTATAATAATAACAGATTTAAGATTCAGGAGAATACAATAATTCCAAAGTAGCAGCGACTCCATACTATCCGCTTTATTAAAAAAATCTCATGAACCAAGGAGGAGGACGCCATGCCGTACTATATTATTCTCAGCAACCTCACGGATGAAGGGCGCAGGACAATCAAACAGAAGCCTGAAAGGATCATGGAAGTGAACAAAGAAGTCGAAGCCATGGGGGTAAAGATCCATAAGCAGTTTGCCCTGCTCGGTTCCTACGACTTTATCAACATCGTGGAAGCGCCAAACAATGAGACGGTCATGAAGATGTCGGTCGAGATCGGATCGAGAGGCTCGGTCCATCTTATGACGCTCCCTGCCCTGCCGGTTGAGGAGTTTGTCAAGAAGATCAAGTAACAAGCCCTACTACAACAGCGAAATGGAAACAATAATAAAATGAGACAGGATTGACTGGATGATAGACCTTCAAGCAAACCGAATTTATCCTAGACATCCTGTCAAAGTGTTTTTTTCTTCCTGATCACTTTAGCAAGGATTTATTCCAGCAGAACGTAATCAGCGTCCTTTGTAGTGACGGTCTTTTTTTCTATCTGCCCGGGAATAAGCGGAAGGATCACGCGATAGGTGTGCTTTGACTCCATCGCAATTTGCTCAGGCATCCCCCGCTTCCACGCATGACCAACCCCGGCCAGGACCACCACGGTCCCGCCACGCTTCTTTTTCAGATACTCCACGAGGTGCCGGGCCATCGACTTGTCCCAAACCATCTGGGCCTCACAGAAATTCACGAACTGACGATTTTGAAGGGAATGGTCGGCATAAGCTTTTCTGATGAACTCCATATACCTCGCATCGACATTGCAACTGATGCCACTCGGCAAGTGCTTCTTCTCCTGTTCAGTCAGGGACGCATAGCCCTGACGCGCAACCTTTTTTGCTATCTCGTCAGGGATGTTCAGCCCGATGAGGGGAATTTCATGTTCCCGCGAGTACCAGAATATCTCACGATAGAATATCCAGGGCATATGCCAGTTATCGTAGTATGCAGGGAGGAACTGTTCCAGTGACGATTTCCCCCGAGTCCAGGAGTCGAGCGCATCTTGGCTGTCGGATCTGAACATTTCAAGTCCAATGGACATCGGAGTATCGGATTCGTGTAATGCCCTGATGATAGCCAACTCTGCTTCGTGGTCTTCAATACTGTCATGTATCTCGCCAAAAAATACGATTTTTACCTTCTTCACCTCCTCGATCATCTGATTGAACGTGATAATCCTGCCGTCTCGGACCCGCAAGACATTGGCAGAGCTGACACCGCTTTCCGCAGCAAAGCACAGTAGCAGCAGAATGGACAGCGATAACAAGTTTTTTTTCACGATGTGCCTCCTTGATGAGCTGATCTCTCACTTTCGCTCTTGTTCCTCTCCCTTTGAGGTTCTCACCGCGGCTGGGGCTGAGGAGACGGAGAAGGTGTCGGCGTTTGATTGGGAGGAGGTATGCGCCGATAAACCGGAGGCTCCGGGTAATAATGGTAATAATAAGGATAACTCCACCACGGGTCCCAGTAATAATAGGGGTAAGGATAGAACCAGGGGTCATAGTAGTACGGTGCCGGGTAATACGATTCTTCCATCGGCCAGAGGTAGATCTGCTTGATCAGGAAGACGGGGTACACATATTCCATCTCCTCTATCCAGCCCTTCCGCAGATCGATGAACTCGCCTGCCAGAGTGACCCTTCTCCCCCTGCTATACACCTCGGGGTCCAGCATCGTCCCGTCCTTAGGCGATACTGCAAGGAAGCGGCCCTCGGAACGGCCCTTCTCCTCAAAATACCCGGAACCATCCACCGGTACATGCAAGGCCTCGATCTGAGACCCCGCTGCGGTAAATTTTGTTTGCACGATGACCCCGCCGAGGATGAAAAGCCTCCCCTTGAACTCGTTTGACTTTTCTCTAAGGAGTTGAAATGAAACCTCTCTCGAACCTTCTCGCATGTATTCTCGGTTCAAAACTGGAGCGCAGGAGAAAAGCATCAAGGTGAAAGTGAGCAAAAGCAGTATTTGTAGCCTCTTTATCACCATAAGTTAATTGTTGCTCATATCGATGGCAATGTCAAGCCTGCTGGCGGTGACGGGAGAGTTCACGGACCCTGCTGACCATAGGCGAGTTTTTTTGCCATCTTTTATCTGTATAAGGTAAAATTAACCTAAAATTGCATAATTATGTATAATAAACGATAAGTATATATCGAGGAGGCTTTTTGTGCGAGTAGGGAAACATCTGTTGAGCCGCTTATCGTCCCGCGTATTCGGCCGGAGGCGGTGAAGAACGTGCGGAGGCTCGTGAGAGAACGGGACGCTTCGGTATTCAAACCGAAGCGTCCCGAAAATCTGCCGGCCAAAAGATCGAATGAACACAAAGCCAACAACAGGAAGCCCATGCCGCAGCAGGGAGAACAGCCCCGGCATCAGCAACCGCCGAAGAATAACAGCGCAGAACGGCGGGTACGGTAACCGGATGCACTGAAAAACAACAACCCTTTTTTGACATAGGCGTGCGCAGATGAAGCAGAAGCTTTTACAAATGCCCTGTTTAATTCGTGCAGATCCGATTTAGTCCCTGTCCAGATGCTTCATCGAGGTTTGTCCGCTTCTTCTATAATCATCAGCGTGCTTTTTTTCAGGATTTTTTCATTATTACAAAAGGAGGACTTATGAAAATCGGGTTTATCGGACTGGGCATCATGGGAAGCCGCATGGCTGTCAACCTCCAGAAAAAAGGTCATGAGCTCGTAGTCCATAATAGGACAAAACAGAAAGCCGATTCGCTCATCACGAACGGCGCCGTCTGGGCCCCGACGCCGGCGGATGTGGCGAAACAGGTAACGATCATCTTCACTATGCTCGCCAAACCCGATGCAGTAGCCGAAACAGCGCTGCTGGGGAAGAATGGCTTTCTGAACCACCTCGCCGGTAATTCGCTCTGGATAGACTGCAGCACCGTAAGCCCATCCTTCTCCCGGCTCATGGCGGACGAGGCAAAACAGCGGAAGATCAGGTTTATCGATGCGCCTGTCGGTGGCTCCAAAGGACCGGCCGAGTCGGGACAGCTCTTATTCTTCGTGGGAGGAGAAAAAGCAGATGTGGATGAAGCAAAGCCGCTTCTCGACGCAATGGGCAAAACGGTTTACCACGTGGGTGGACACGGCATGGGCACATCGCTAAAGATGGTGAACAACCTCATCCTCGCCCAGGTCATGGTTGCCTTTTCAGAGGCTCTTGTCCTCGGTGAGTCCCTCGGCATATCGAAACAGACCATGTTCAATACGCTTCTGGGTTCCCCCGTTGTCGCTCCTTTTCTGGCCTTCAAGAGGCAGAAGATTGAGGACGGTAAATTCGATGCTGAGTTCCCACTCCAGTGGATGCACAAGGACATGCAACTCGCGGCCGATGCAGCCTACGAGATTGGCGTTGCCATGCCCGCAGCTAACGTGACGAAAGAGATCTATGCACTTGCGATGCGAAATGGCCTCGGCGAACAGGATTTCTCGGCAGTGTACAAGCTGCTGCATGAAAGAAAATAAGCTGGGCCGCAATGGGTGATAGCTCTGAACGGGGCCATCGTGGTGCGCGCTGCAACTCCATCCCTTCTATCGTGTTATGCCGCCTTCAGTTCAGACGTACAATGAGGGCAACGTGTAGCTTTGATCGGTATGCTAGAAAAACAATAGGTGCAGTCCTTTGTTGTCGGCACAGCAGGTGCCGGCGCAGCCTGCAGACGTTTCATGCGGTTGACTGCCCGCACCAGCAGGAATATTACGAAGGCCACGATGATGAAGTCCACGACGGCATTTAGGAACACTCCATAATTGACTGTAGCCGCACCAGCGGCCTTTGCTTCAGCCAGTGATTTGTAGGTCGTGCCGGACAAATTGACGAACAGATTGCTGAAATCCACATTGCCCAGGATAAGCCCGATAGGGGGCATGATGACATCATTCACCAGCGAAGAAATAATCCTACCGAACGCCGCACCGATGATAACCGCAACCGCAAGATCAACCACGTTGCCACGCATGATGAATTCTTTGAAGTCTTTGAACATATTGGCCTCCTTTTTATAGCCGCATTGATGCTGTCGTGGACCCGTTGTTATACCATGGACATATCCTTCCATGCGGTCTCACGTAGTTTTTTATTTTTCCAATCCCGAGAACCCACTGGAGCCGACCGGTGAAGTCTTATTGCATGAACTCTAGCGGGCACCGACAATATACATTGCCCTATCAATTTTAAACGGCTGAGTCCCAGGAGCAGTACAAGGTCAACATGCCTCATGCTTTTTCGCGAACTTCGTATCCCTGTTGAACAAGAGTGGTTATGATCTCTCCAAGATGCTTCTTTCCCCGTATCTCTACGGTAAAGGTCACCCGTGCCTTGCCCACAGGGATATCGCCTGCGAACTGGTCATGCGCCACATCTAGAATATTTGCCCTCTGTGTCGCCAGGACACCCGCGACGGAGCAAAGACTTCCTGGATGATCGGAGATCATCACCTCGAACATACCGACCCTGCCGCTCTTCACGAGGCCTTTCCGGATGATCCGGTCAACGATTGTGAAATCAATATTCCCGCCGCTCAGAACGAGAACTACTCGCTTTCCTCGGAGCTGCTCCTTGTTTTCCAGCAGGGCAGCCAGCGTTACAGCGCCGGCCCCTTCTACAACCAGTTTTTTCCGTTCGAGAAAGAGGAGTATGGCTTGCGCAATGGAGTCCTCTCGGACTAGGATCATGTCGTCTACGCATGCGTTGATAACTTTGGATGTCCTCTCGCCGACCTTGCCGATAGCGATCCCGTCGGCAATCGTCGGAAGCGGGATCTGCTCGGTGATTTTTTTTTCGTTGAACGAAACGAAGGCAGAGGGAGCTGATTCTGTCTGAATACCGATCACCTTGGTTTTGGGGGAGATCGACTTGACCGCTGTCGCTATACCCGCGATAAGACCGCCACCACCCACAGGCACAAACAACGCTTCGATATCCTTCAGGTCATCGAGGATCTCCAGCCCGATGGTCCCCTGCCCTGACATGATCTCATCATCATCAAAGGCGTGTATAAATACGTGGCCCGGATGGGAAAGCGCATGGTCGAGGGCATCACTGAACTTTTCTCCGAAGAGGATCACATCAGCCCCATACCCCTGTGTTGCCTCCTGCTTGACGAGCGGCGCTGTGGTGGGCATTACGATCTTCGCGCTTTTCCCAAGCTTTTGAGCGGCAAAAGCCACTGCCTGAGCATGATTCCCCATTGAAGCCGCAATGACCAGGCCCTCGCGTACAGAGGTAAGCTTATGAAAAGCTCCCCGTACCTTGAAAGATCCTGTTTTCTGGAGGTTTTCAAGCTTCAGATAAACTTCGGCGCCGGAAAGCATGCTCAAGGAGTTTGAGTGTATCAGCGGCGTCTTATGGATGAACGGCTCAATGTTTTTCCGTGCATATTGGACGTTTGTCAGACTGATCATTATGAATCCTCATGGGGACACTGAAGATGAGTGACGTTTTGCCTTTTGCGGAATGGCAAGAATTTCAGGATATGCTGTAATTATAGCAAAGTCCCCGGAGAAAGCAGGGTGAGGAGGAAGGTTATGGGTGGCTTGCGGCTGAGGCGGACTGCCTCAAGAGACCGATGCTTTTGCGATGGCTAGCTGAGGGAGAGGCGTTAGGCTGACCTGGTAAAGGCCATTGTCTGTTGACAAGCCTTTACAACGAGAGTGACGCCAGGTCGTGGAAAACATCCTGACAATGCAAACGGATATTCGGCTCTTGATTGTTTCATCAGCTGCCTAGCACCAGTCTGACCTTATCGAGCAGGGCAGCAACGGCGAAAGGTTTTATGATGACGCTGGCCCCCTCCTCAAAGATTCCTTTCTTGTCAATAAGGTCTGCCGAATGTCCGTTGAGGAATATAGCTTTGATATCAGGATTCATTCTTTTTATTTCTTCATATGTCTCTTTACCGTTCTTCTTCGGCATTATCACGTCTAGAAGGAGTAGGCGGATCTTGTCCCTGTTCTCCCCGAATTTATTCAGGGCATCCTCCCCGTCCTCTGCCAGAATGACCGTATATCCGAATTCCTCCAGCATATCTTTAGCCAGCCGCCTGATGGCCTCATCATCTTCCGCCACAAGAATGGTTTTCCTACCCTCTTTGTCTGATATAACATGGGCCGATTTGTCTTCAGTAAGGTCAGCCTGGATGGCGGGCAGATAGATAGCGACTGTGGTGCCCTTGTCGACCTCGCTCATAACGTCGATGGTGCCTTTGTGCTGTTTAACTACGTCGCACGCCATTGCAAGTCCCAACCCCCTTCCAGCCTTCTCGGTCGTTAAGGAGGGATCAAATGTCCTTTGTCTGGTCTTTTCATCCATGCCGGCTCCCGAGTCCGCTATGGCAACCATGGCATATTTCCCTGGCTTGCCACAAGGATGGGTCATGGCAAACTCAGCGTCCAAATCGATGCTCTCGCTATGTATGTGCAGGGTACCGCCATTCGGCATTGCAGCACGTGCGCTGGTCGCGAGGTTCATCAGGACCTGCTCTATCAGCCCGGGATCAGCCTTGACCGTGACATCCTTGTCGGTCAGCGCCATCACAAGCTCAACCTCCTCACCGATCAGTCGCGTGAGGAATGGTCCCAGCTTTCTTACTATGTCGTTAAGGTTCACCGGCTTGGGATTCATGACCTGATTCCTGCTGTCTGCATGCAAACCCTGCGTGAGTTGCGCGGCGCTGTTTGCAGGGGAGAGGGTTTGATCGGCGTAATGCCTCAAGGGGTCACCAATCGGCGTCTTCATGTTCAGCAGGTTTCCATAGTCGACGATAGCGGTGAGGATATCATTAAACTCGCAAATAATACCTCTATCGAGCGTCCCTATGGATTCCGTCTTTTGTGCCTGCCTGAGTTGATCCTCCAGTTGTTTACGTTCCGAGATGTCCAAACCCACCCCTACAAGATACTGCTTGTGATCCATACTCACCCTCAATCCCGATAAAAAGAACGGTATAGCTTCCCCGCTCTTTGTCACCAGCCTCGCTTCCACCGTGGCCCTGCCCGCATCATATACTTCCTGCATGGCCTTGGCAACGACATCCCGGTCTTCACGGAAGAGGTCGAGCATGTTCATATGCATCAGCTCTTCTATGGAATAGCCGGTCAGTGCTTTCCCGTTGTCGTTCCATCGGATCAGTCTGCCGTCTGCATCGCAGATGTAGAATGTGCCGGGCAGGCTATCGATGATTGCATCAGAAAAGCGCTTCTCCTGAAGCAGCGCATCGCTTGTTCGCTTGCGCTCGGTGATGTCTATGCCTGTAGGAATTACGAAATCAACCGACCCGTTCGAAGAGAGCAGTGCAGTGCTCGACCACGCGATGAGCTTCCGGCTGCCGTCTTTGGCCACCCAGTGGTTCTCGTATTTGTTTGGGAACATCCCCGGGACAAGATTCTTAAATATTCCCCTGACCGCTTCGACCTGCTCCTGGGGCAAGAGGAAGTCCCAGACATATTTGCCCTGAACCTCTTCAAAGGTGTATCCAGAGACCTCCTCACAGGCCCGATTGAACTGAACGATCTTTCCCTGACGGTCGAGAACCAGAACCATCGAACCGACGGTCTCCAGAACCGCCGCAGTGAAATCCAGTTGTTTCCTGAGCATCTCCTCCGTCCGCTTCCGTTCGGTGACATCATGTAACGTCTCGACGACAACGGCCAACTCGCCTCTGCTGTCGTAGACAGGGGCCGCATTAAAAATAATATACCGGTCTTTTCCGTTTAAGTTCGGATGCCAGCCTTCCGCACGTAATCCGTTCGGGACGAAGACAGATCTCGTAAAGGACCCGTATAAGGAAGGGAGCTGCTCAAATGCACCATCAATTATGATATCCGCAAGGGTGGGTCTTTTCTGACCGTAAAACGCTTTCCAGTGGTTGTCGATTCCCACGACATCCATGGCGGGAATGCCGGTAAGCGCTTCACAGGCCCGGTTCCAGAGCACGACTTTGTGCTGAGCATTCAACACAAAAGTGGCCACGGAAGAATTTGCCACGAGATTCTCAGCATACATCCTCTGTTCGAGGATCTCCTCTTCCGCCTGTTTGCGCTCGGTTACATTGCGGGTGATCCCGAGCAAAGCGATTATTTCTTCCTTAACATTCCGCAGCGGGACAGCATGAGTCTCCAGCCAGAGACGTCGTCCCTTGATGCCCATCATCTCAAAGGTGAGAATCCCCGACTTACCCTCGAAGACTTCCTTGGTAATCGTTCTGAACGCGTCGCGGTATTCCGGTAGAACAAGGGGATATATAGATCTGCCTTTCACCTGATCGAGCGAATCCGCCTGGATCATGGAAAGTCCAGAGCGGTTCATCATGATCAAGGCGCCGTTTGCATCGATGAGTTTAATACATTCCGGCTGCGCCTCGATTACCGTCTGGAGAAACTTCTTGCTCTCGCTCAGCTCAGCCTCTATCGGCTTGCGGCCTGTGACATTATGGACCATGGAGAGGACGCCGACGACCTTCCCTGCCGCATCACGGAGCGGCGTGTTGCACCACTCGCATAGGATCTGATTTCCGTTTTTGCCGACGTTATGGTTTACCGAGGTTACCGACTCATCATCCCGCATAAGCTGTTCCCACATCTGATGGGCATCCGGAGGCACGATCAGATCATTGGCATGTTTTCCTCGTGCCTCCTCAGCCGACCATCCGAAGATCATCTCTGCCGCGGCGTTCCACCCCTGAACGCGGAATGAGCTGTCCCAGATAATGTATCCATGCGGCATGCGATTTGCGGTAAAGGACGCCACCTGATTTGCGGGACGGTTCTCTGCCGTACGGTCATGCGGTTTGTCTGTTTCCCTTGATCTACTTTGAGTCATTCGTTATTGGTCCTATAAAATACAGGGGTTTGCTCAGATGTATTGACAGGAACACATCGGATGATGTTCTGTTTGCAATTTTTGTTCCGATATTATATACTTCTTAAGTATAACATAAAAAATGCACCTTTTTCAGAGGATTTTATAGGTGTCGCATGGGGCATGAAACGATAACAAAGCCGCTGCGCGGCATTAATAAGGTCACTCGTCGGCATGAATTTCTGCAAAATAATCAAAACAATAGGAGACCATCAATCCTGGGAAGATTCTCCAACGAGGGAAGAGACTGCATCAAGGAATGATTCTCTTTCTCATAAGCCTAAACGGGAACGGAGCGAGAAGACTGACTGCCGCGATGATCCAGACCATGCTCCAGACGGCACCGGAGAACGTTCCGGCCGAAAATGCCCTGCAGATGTTCACCAGATGGTAGAGCGGCGTGAATACGGCGATGCTGGTGACAACGTGCGGCATGGTATCGAGCGGAAAAAAGATACCCGAGAAAAGGAACAGCGGTGTCATGAAGAGGGTATAAAAATAGCTGAACGAATCTATTCCCGGCACGATTGCGACAAAGATGATGGAAATCTCGGCGAAAATCAACCCGCACAGGAATGTAAGAGGGATAGCGAACACGATGAGGGAAGAGTCCACGAGGCCGAACAGGGCGATGACAATAGTGATCGTGATGCCGAATATCAAGCTTTTGGTTGCACCCCAGATCAGTTCTCCGGCTATGAGGTCGTCGAGGCTGACCGGCGTTGCAAGGATAGCATCGAAGGTCTTTTGGAACGTCATCCTGATGTACGTGCCGTAAGTGCATTCGTACACCGCCGCGAACATGGACGAAGAGGCGATGATGCCGGGCGCAATGAATTTTATGTACGGCTGACCGTGAATTTCCTTTACGAACGCACCGAGTCCAAGGCCCATGGCGACCAGGTAAAGGGCTGGCTCCGCGAAGTTGAGGGCAAAGCTCGTTTTATAGAGTTTGGTGTATACCGTCCAATGGCGCTGCCACACCCTGAATGCCCGCTTAATCTGCAAGACTCCTCCCGGTGAGTTTGAGATATACGTCTTCAAGATTACCGCCATGCGCCGCCATAAGGTTCTTCGGCGCGTCCACGGCAACGATCCTGCCCGAATCCATGATCGCCACCCTATCACACAGTTTTTCGGCCTCTTCCATGTAGTGGGTCGTAAGTAGGAGGGTGGTATTCCGGAACTTGAGATGGTTCAGCTTGTCCCACACCGCGCGTCTGCTGTGCGGGTCGAGGCCCGTCGTTGGCTCATCAAGGATCAGGAGGTCAGGATTGTTGACGAGGGCCCGGGCAAGCAGAAGCCGGTGTTTCATGCCGCCTGAAAGCTGTTCGATCTTGACGTTCGCCTTGTCCTGAATCTCAACGAAATCAAGGAGCACCCGTGCGAGGCGGACGGCGTCCTTTTTCCGGATGTCGAAATACCGCGCATATACGATCAGGTTCTCGAAGACGGAGAGGTCTGGGTCCAAGTTGTTGTCCTGAGGCATAACGCCGATGCGCGATTTTATCATACTCGGATTCCGGACCACATCCATACCGAAGACCGTGACCGATCCTGCAGTCGGCGGTAGAAAACAGGAAATAATGCGCATTACTGTCGTTTTGCCGGCACCGTTCGGACCGAGGAAACCGAAACACTCTCCCTCTCTGATCGAGAAGTCGACGCCATTGACGGCCCGAAGACCGCTATAGTCCTTGATGAGTCCCTGCGCGGTAACGATATCCACCGGTGATCCTTTGGCTTCTCTGCATAGCGCATGGCGCAGGGAGCTTTGCTCGCTGTTGCCTGCACCATGTACTAATCCACAGTCGCGGCGTTTCTGCCGGCAGCCTTGCTCTCGTACATCAGTTTGTCTACCCTCCTGATGATCGACGTCATCTCGTCACCCGGACGGGCAAGCGTTGCCCCGAGAGAAATGGTGACACGGAGGCCCGGTGCGGCTGGAATACTCGATTGCTCCACAAGCACGCGAAACCGGTTTACCGTTGCGAGAAGTTCGTCCCGGTTGACGTTTGCGATTACCGCGAGGAATTCTTCTCCGCCCCAGCGGCCGACGAGATCGAAGAAACGCACACTGTTCTGAAGCGTCTTCGCTACCATCCTCAGCACCTCATCTCCGATATCATGCCCATACCGGTCGTTGACGTCTTTAAAACGGTCGATATCGATGAAAACGACTCCGACGGGCCAATTATACCGCTGCAGTTCCTCGAACCGGGCGTTCAGCGTTATTTCCGCATATCGCCGGTTTGCCAGTCCTGTAAGCGGATCGATGTACGCAAGCCGCTCAAACTCCGCGATCCGTTCGAGCGCTGTCGCGGCAGGCGTATTATCGGTAAAGATCTCGATTCCGCCTGTGATTGTGCCGTGGTCGTCGCGGATCGGGGCCACACGCACGGTAATGGGGACACGATGCCCGTCTTTGTGATGAAGAAAGACTTCCGTGCTCCGCTCGGCGCCGTCTGCCATGGTGTCCGTGAGCGGACATCCTGCCGTGCACAGGACATTCCCCCCCTTGTCAACATGCATAAGGATATTGTCCGAGCACCGCTTCCCAATTACCTCGTCGTTCGTATATCCCGTGATCCGCTCAGCGCCCCTGTTCCAGTAGGTTATTCTCCGGTCCTTGTCCACGAAGTAAACACCGTCGTACAGGTTATCGAGGAGCATTTTATAGAATCCGTCATCAGCCTTCATGGCGAATACCTTCCAGCGCGCTCAGAATCCGCTCCACTTTGTCCCTGATGTGCATACTCTTCCCCTGGAGGTGTTCCGACTCAAGTGCTTCACGCCGTGCTTGCGCTAGTTCCCGTTCAAGCTCACTGATGCGCTTGGTGAGGGCTCGGTTCTGTCGCAGGAGGGCCTGCACTCTTTTTTCCACCTCAGCAAATCTGGATTCGAGGTCATTCAAATCGTTTTCCTCTCGATTTTCATTGCGAAATCCGATACCCGAATACGCGGCACGCTGGAACAAAAAAGGCTTGAGCCGCGACGGCCATGGGCCACGCTGAAGCGCAACGTAAACGAAGTTTTCCTTAGCGTCCATGGCGTCATTGCGGTTAATTTTCTAGACCTTCACGGCGTCCGAACCTCGCCGTCCCTGACCATGGACCCCATGTTTTTTTCAGGGTTTGCCGGGGCAAGAGACGTCGTCAGGCTTGTCTTGCCGTAGATCCGTTTGTACTCCGCATAGTTCCGGAGCACTTTCTTGACGTAACCTCTGGTCTCGGAGAATGGGATGGATTCAACGAACTCATCCCACTCCGTGCCGCTGCCGGTTCTGCTAAGCCATGTAGTGACCGCATCGGGACCGGCATTGTATGCCGCGGCAACAAAGAGCGGATCACCTTTAAACCGTTTCATGAGGTGGCCTATGTACCAAGTACCGAGGTTAATAGCCGTATCCGTGTCAAAGAGCTTGGATTCATTGAATCCCTTCATCCTGATGCTCTGGGCTATCCATTCACCGGTTGTTGGCATTACCTGCATCACACCACGTGCGCCGGCCGGCGAGAGCGCCTCGGCATGGAACTGGCTCTCTTCGCGGACGATGGCCGCCACAAAATATGGGTCTTGGCCGTATTTGCGCGAATAGGTAACAATGCTATCCCAGTAGCCCTGCGGATAGGCGAGCAGCCAGAAATCCTCTGGCGTTTCCCGTGCAGCGCCGTCGAGATACGGCTCATAGTTCTTGAGTATGAGGATCAAAGATCGGTAATAATCCCCGAGCTCAAAGAACGTCTTGCTCAGGCCGAGGAGCGCACCGCGCTTCCGAGGTAGCTTGTCCTGAAGCGACCAAAGCTCTGCTGCCGCTTCCTTCTTCATGTCGAGATACATTAGCTCGAGCGATTTTTTGAAAGACGGCTCAGCCGACAGCATCTTAAGCGCCTCTGCGGTCCAGATTGGCGGACCGTCATCTGTCTCGAACGAGATCATGTGATCGCCAGCATCAGCGTTTTCAGGGATATCGTTCACCCCCGTGTCCATCGTGCTCACTGCAGCAAGAACTGGAAGTTCAATGCTCAACAACCGTTCTGATGCGCGGTACCCGTAGTAGGTATAGGGGGCCTTCTTGATGACCCTTCCGTAATACGCCGCTGCCCTCGATGTGTCACCCCTTCTTTCCGCCGCCCTCCCCTGCCAGTAGCGCGCTTGGTTTACGAGGAAAGATCGGGGATATCGAACGATTAGCTCCTGAAAGTTCTGCTCGGCCCTCTTATAATCTCCCGCAATATAGTATGCCCATGCCTTCCACCAGATCGCACTGTCTGCAAATTTGCTCCCGGGGTATTCTGCTGCCAGCCGTCCGTAGAACGTCAGAGACTTCTTCATATCATTCGCTTCGCGATAGATATTCCCCAAGTTGAAGAGCGCGTCATCAGCCCACTCGCTCTCTAAGCAACAATCGAGAACTTTTTGAAATGCCTTGACCCCCTTTTCTCGGTCGCCGAGCTTGCTGTACGACTTCCCGATCCAATACAGCGCTTCGGGAACCCGCTGGTCATGGGGATACTCATTCACCATTTTCTCGAGCGTTGCGGCCGCCTCTTGACGTCTGCCTAGGTTAAACAGGATGATCCCGGTCCGGAGGAGGATTTCGGGGCTGTTTAGGTTCTGAGGATCCGTTGCCAGGAGCTTTGTGAATGTCTCCACTGCCTTATCATACTGGTTAGTGCGGACGAGATTTTGTCCCCGCTCGTACAATTCATCAGGGGTGAGTTCAGGGACGTCGATGCCTCCTGACCTGAGATCGGCAAGCGCTCTTTCGACTTCCTGGTCAGTGGAGTTCCCGGGATATTTGATCAAGACGTCCTGGTATGCACGCACTGCCTGCATCAGCTCGGCCTCTGCCGTCAGTGCTCTGCCGAGGCCGATACCGGCATCAGGAGAATATTCAGAACGGGGATTGTCTTGAAGAAATTTTTCAAAGGACTCGGACGCCGTGGCGTATGCATAGGACTCGAGAAGGGCCAGGGCCCGCCGATAGGCTGAACGGACGGCCAGGACGGTTTTGGGATACTGCTGAGTCACCAGCTGATAGAGTGCCGCCGCTTCGGTATACCGCGCATTAGCAAAATGGTAGTCCGCGAGGATTGAAAGAGCGTAATCGGCCAATTCTGGATACTCGGCCTGCACACGGAGCATGGCTGCATCTGCTTCGGCAGGCCTGTCTAGTTGGATAAGCGCCTGCTCAGTCAGGAACAGCGACCGTCTGTACCAGGGGGTGCCCGGATACTGCTCTGTTACCTGTCGAGAGATGAAAAGTGCGGCATCGCCATTGCCAGCCTTGTACGCATCAATTGCATATTTCAGGCCCTGCTCAGGATCGGATATGGATGCGGGTTTGGGTGCAGGACGAGGCGGGACAGCTTCGGTAGCGCTTGGAAGAGTGGCCACCCTCTGCGCAGCACACGATGTCGACGCAAGGAGTGCAAATACGAAGATGATCTTTTTTGCAAAGTGCATGGGCATTCCGTTACGGATAGTCTGGTTCCTCATACAGTGATCTGTACTTGTCATATAATATAGGGAGCGGATAGGCATGTCAATAGGAGTTGTTGTGGATGAATAGTAGGGCGACATGACGGCAATTGTGCAGCAGTAGATATGTCTTAGTCCTTTTTCAAAAAGCGAGGAAGCTGTTTACGAGCAGTAGTGAGCCGGAGGGAAAAGCGTCCTTCAGGAGAGATGACTGTATCAGAATTTTCCAAAGCAGGTGGCGTGTCAGGGCTGTATACAAGCATATGGAAGGCGATGGAAGTAACCGGCTTGTCAGGGAGCGGCAACCGCTCCATCTCGGACACGAACTCGATCCATAGGTCCGCCATCCGGATCTGCACGTCGACATCCTGGCTGGCAAGGTACTCAGCGACGGTACGTGAAGGTGATGGAGCGAGGCCGCTGCAGATGTTCAGTTCGGGTCGGACTATGTGAGATCGCCCGCTGTCGAACACCCTGCCGAGCGGGTATAGTCGGCACGCGAGCGGCCGTGCCCGGTAGACGCGGCACCCTGTTGCAGACCAGAAATGGCAGGCTGGATCCCGCGGCAGCATTACGAGAGGGAATCCATTCGCGCGGTCCGTCTCCACAATATCGAGCAGGTCTTCGTAGGTCATGCCGCTTTCCCGGCAGATCAGGGCAATTTCATAAGGATTGAGGATGATCGGTGCGCTCTTCGTACAGCAGTTTGAACTGCAGCCGCGGGTTCCGCAGGACAGCTGAAGCAGTTGGGATTCGGTGATCACCGCTGCATCGGCCCCTGCAACTTTGATGGAAAATGTAGGTTGATGAGACGTCATGGTTCAAATAGAAAAAACCCTTCTTGGACACAGATAAACGGAGATGCGCGATGCTAAACCGTCTTAAAAAATGAAAGAAGATTAACTCCTCTGCTCAAGATTTCAATCTGCATTTTCAGCGTAATTCTGTGTCCTCATGAAGATACTGCTTTGCTCTACTTACTTCGATATCAATTGTCCGCCGGACTTGCTATGCCACACAACGAGGATCGGGCTGGCAACAAACACCGACGAATAGGTACCGACGACCACACCCATGAGGAGCGCGATGGAGAAGTCATGCAGCACATCGCCGCCGAAGAAGACGAGCGGAATGAGCACAAGCACCACGGTGAGGGACGTAATGATCGTCCTCGAGAGCACCTCGTTGATGCTGGTATTAACGAGCTTGGGCAGGGGGTCCCGCCGGTTCCGCTTGAGGTTCTCCCTGATTCGATCGAAGACAACCACGGTATCTGTCAGCGAGTAGCCTGCGAGTGTAAGAAGCGCAGTGATAATGAGGAGGTTGATCTCCCGGTGCAGGACGTAGAAGATGCCGAGCACTGCCAGCACGTCGTGCAGGGTCGCGATGGCAGCGGCCACACCGAACCGGAACTCGAAGCGGAAGGCAATGTAGATGATGATCGCAATGAGCGAGACCGTTATTGCCACGAGTGCATCTCGCTGAAGCGCTTTGCCGATCACCGGTCCGATCTCCACGATGCTATCGACATCGAAAGGATTGCTCGGGAACTCCTGTTTGAACAGGGTCTGGACCTTGTCCGATGTACCTTCGGACTCCCGAAGCCTGATCAGGAGTTTGTTACCCCCCTCACCTACTTCCTGGATCGTCGCTCCCTGGAACCCGTTCCTTTCGAGTGCTGCGCGCGCCTTGTCGATCGGCGGGTGCTCCTTGAAACTGAGCTGCACTGTAGTGCCACCTATGAAGTCGATGCCGAGGTTCGCCTTGGCCCGGCCGATCTGTATCAGGCCCACGATCCCGAGTGTGATGAGCAGCGCGGACACAGTAAAAGAGATGTTTTTCCATCCCATAAAGTCGATGTTGGTCTTATGCAAGATTTGAAGCATTGTCTCCTCCAGAGAACTTATTAAATTTCCAATTAGCCGCAGGCTCGCTGAGATCGAAGAGTTTTAAATCGAATTCTAAATTCCGCATCGTTTTCTCTGCACACCCTGCCGTATATGATTTATTTAAATACTTAACTTCTCCAGCTTCCACTTGGAATTGATGATATCAAATATCACCTTGGTGCCCACCAGGGCGGAATAGAGGTTGATGATAATACCGAGACTGAGCGAAACGGCGAATCCCTTGATCGGACCCGTTCCGAACAGGAAGAGCGCCGCTGCCGTAATGAGCGTGGTCACGTGCGAGTCGAGGATCGTTAGGAACGCCTTGTCGTATCCGGAGTCAACCGCGGGCCTCGGCTGCTTGCCTGCACGGATCTCTTCCCTGATACGTTCGAACATAAGCACGTTCGAGTCCACACCCATTCCGATGGTAAGGATGATGCCTGCGATACCCGGCAGCGTGAGCGTTGCATTCAGAAGCGCCATCGCGCCTAGCAGCAGGACTAGGTTCAGAACAATAGCATAGTCCGCGATGAGTCCCGCCATTCGGTAGTAGATGACCATGAAGAGAATGACGACCAGGCCGCCGATTAACGCGGAACGAACACCCGCATTGATGGAGTCCTGGCCAAGCGAGGGACCGACGGTCACGTTCTGTATGATCTTGACGGGGGCTGGAAGAGATTCGCGTAGTACGATCGCGAGCTTCGCGGCCTCGTCATGCGTAAAGTTCCCGGTAATCTGGGCGTTGCCGCCACTGATCCGGTCCTGAATCCTCGGAGCGGAATGGACCACACCGTCGAGAACAATGGCAAGCTGCTTGCCGACATTCTCGCCGGTTACCCGATCAAAGATTTTGGCACCTTCGCTGTCAAACGAGATGGACACCGCTGGCTTGTTGTACTGGTCGATTCCAACCTTTGCTTCCTTCAGCCGATCGCCGGTCAGGAGCGTCTTCTTGTAGAGCAGAATTGGCTGTTTCACGATCTTGCCGACCTCATTTTCACGCTCTTCGTAGAGAATCTCCGTTCCCTCCGGCGGCTTGCCAGCTAGTGCCTTCTGGAAATCGGCGGGGTCGGAGTCAACGAGCTTGAACTCAAGTCTCCCCGCAGTCTTGATGAACGCAATGGCCTCCTGCGGATTCTTTACACCTGGAAGCTGGAGCGCAATCTGGTCCTGCTCCTGTTTGTATATGGCGGGTTCTGCCACACCGTACTTGTCCACTCTCCGGCGGGTCCGTTCAAGGGCCTGCGTCACAGCCCATTCCTTGAGGCGCTTCACCTCAGCGGGCTTAAGACTGTATGTGAGCTCTCCCTTTGTCATCGATTTTAAATCAAGAATGGCATAACTTTCCTTGACAAGGTTCTCTACCTTTTCTTCAAGAGGCTCCGCGAATTTTGCGACAATGTCCTGACTTGCTCTGCTGAATGCAACCGAGAGTCCCTGCGATGCGGCCGTGGTCTGAAGGTCAGCAACGATGTTATCCGCCGAGGATTCCACTGCCTTGTCGGTCTCTACTTGCATCACAACATGGCTGCCGCCCCTGAGGTCGAGGCCGAGCGAAATCTTTGGAACGCTTTGGTGCCACCACTCCGGCAGCTGAGTCGTAAGAGGAGTGGACGGCAGGAACAAAAACAGTGCTATGAGAACCGAGAGTGCTATTAGCCCCACCCTCCATTGAATGCTCTTTTTCATAATAGGATCGCCTCCTGCAGAATTCTTGAATTGCTGAATTGTATCACAGCGCTCTGGAGAATAAATCTAAGCCCTTCTATCTCTTAATCCTAAACATATTCAACAATAAAATGCCCGGACGTCCTAAACTTGGATCATTCAAATTTATTTAGGATTTCGGTATAAGAATTTATAACTCCGCTGCGTCATCAGTGGTGAAAATGCTTTTCGTTTTTTACTCTTTCGATTTTTCTCTTTCCGTTACCACAGCGGCAACCGAGCTACGCGTGACCTTTACCTTTGTACCTTCGGCGATCTTGACGGTCAGCGTATCAGGAGTCACAGCCTCTACCGTACCATAGATTCCGCCGGATGTGATGATTTCGTCACCCTTCTTGAGTTCCTCCACCATTTTCTTATGCTCCTTCATCTTCTTCTGCTGGGGCCGGATGAGGATGAAGTAGAAGATGGCGAAGATGACGACCATCATGATGATACCCGATGCACCGCCGCCTCCCTGAGCGGCCGCGTCCCCCGGCGCTCCCATTGCATATGCCGTTTCGATAAACATGGTGAACCTCCTTTAAATATAAGTGCGATGTACGATGCAGGATTTATGAAAGTCGCCATGCATCACGGATCATGCATCAGCATTTTCCCTCTTGGACAAAAACTCTTTTTTAAATTCCTGAAACTTTCCCTGTTCGATACTCGCCCTGACGTTACGCATCAGATCGAGGTAGAAATACAAATTGTGGATTGTGCCAAGCCTGAGCGCCAGCACCTCGCCTGCATTGAACAAGTGCCGCAGATACGCCCGAGTAAAGTTCCTGCACGTGTAGCACCCGCATTCCGAATCGATCGGCTGTTTGGCCCCCTCGTACTGGGCGTTCCGAATCACCACCTTGCCGGAGGAAGTGAAGAACGTCCCGTTCCTCGCATTCCGCGTCGGCATTACGCAGTCGAACATGTCGATGCCGCGTTCGACACCTTCCACAAGGTCCTCGGGTGTACCGACACCCATGAGATACCGAGGTTTGTCCTCAGGCAGCGACGGCACCGACGTTTCGATCATCTCGTACATCACGGGCTTGGTCTCTCCCACGGACAGGCCGCCCACGGCATAACCGTCGAACCCGACGTCCACGAGTGCTTCGGCGGACCGCTTGCGAAGCTCGGGATACATCCCTCCCTGTACGATGCCGAAGAGCGCCTGGCCTGCATTCTTTTTCGCATCACGGCAGCGTTTCGCCCACCGCAGGGTGCGCTCCAGCGACTCCCGCGCATAATCGTGAGTCGCAGGAAAAGGGATACATTCATCGAAGGTCATGATGATGTCGGCGCCGAGCGCTTCCTGGATCTCGATGGCGTACTCGGGCGTAACGAAATGCTTGGCCCCGCCGTCGATATGTGACTGAAATGTTACACCTTCTTCGGAGATCTTCCTCAGTTCCGCAAGGCTGAAGACCTGGAACCCTCCGCTGTCCGTCAGAACGGGCCGCTCCCAGCCCATGAAACGGTGGAGCCCGCCGAATTCCTTTATCAACTCATGCCCCGGCCTCAGGAACAAGTGATACGTATTCGATAGGATGATCTCCGCTCCGATACTCACGAGATCGTCGGGCGAGAGCGTTTTCACCGTAGCCTGCGTGCCAACGGGCATGAACACCGGTGTGTGAATCTCGCCATGATCGGTCGTGATTTTCCCCAGCCGGGCGGAAGAGGCCTTGTCCTTTTTTATCAAAGAAAAACTAAACGTCATTATTTAATTTCGGGCTGCTGGTTGCGGATTGCGGGATGAATGCAGCAATGAATTTAATTAAATCCGAAATCTGCAATCCGAAATCACTACATTCTCTCCGGAGCATTTACTCCTAATATCTTGAGCGCGCTCTGGATCACCGTCTTTACTTGCTTCAGCAGAAAGAGCTTGGAGCCGGTCCGGGACGCGTCCTCGGTGATCACCCGGTGCTTGAAGTAGTAGTTATGGAGCAAGCCGGCTAGGTCCTGAAGATAAAACGTCAGCCGATGCGGCTCGTATGCCAGAGCAGCCTCTTCGACTATCTCTGGATATTTCGCCAGCGCCTTGATGATGTTCTGCTCCTCCTCAAGATCGAGGAGCGATAGGTCCACCCTCTCTTTTGATGGAACAACGATTCCCCGCGACTCGGCCTCGCGGAACAGGCTCGCGAGCCGCGCGTGCGCATACTGCACATAGTATACCGGATTTTCCCGGGACTGTTCCTTGGCAACGTCGAGGTCAAAATCCAGGTGGCTGTCAGGACGGCGCGTAAGGAATATGTAACGAGCGGCATCACTGCCCACTTCTTGCACCACATCCCGGAGCGTCACGAAGTCCCCTGCCCGCTTGGACATAGGCACGGGCTGGCCATGTCTCAGGATCGCCACAAGCTGGACGAGCAGCACATGGAGCGAATCCTTTGGATGGCCGAAGGCCTGGATGACGGCCTGCACGCGGGGGATGTAACCGTGATGGTCCGCGCCCCAGATATTCACGAGCTGCGTGAACCCACGTGCAAGTTTGTTACGGTGATAGGCGATATCCGTGGCGAGGTAGGTATACTCGCCATCTTTCTTGATAATTACTCGATCTTTATCGTCCCCAAAGGCTGTAGCCCGCAGCCAGAGGGCACCATCCCTTTCATATGCAAAACCACGCTCCTTAAGTTCCTCGATAGACGTCTGAACAGATTCATCGGCCAGTAGGCTTTTTTCACTGAACCAGATGTCGAACCGTACCCCGAATGCTTCGAGGTCATTTTTGATGTCCGCGAGCATCTGATCTTTGCTAAAATTCGCAATATCCTCATCGCTAAATGGTATTCTGAATCCTGCTGATGCACCTGCAGCGCCTTCCTCATCGGCGGTTTCGCTATTTTTTGCTTGAAATCCTTCAGTAACCGGTAATGATGTTTTTGTGGAATATGTCGCAGGTATACCGCTGTCCAAACTCTCCGCGATTTCTTTAATGTACTCTCCGTGATACCCATCTTCGGGAAAAGCAACAACTTGCCCGTGGCTTTCCAGATATCGCGCTTTGACCGAATCCTTTAGCAGTTTCATCTGCCGGCCCGCGTCGTTGATATAAAACTCCCTCTGAACGTCGTAGCCAACTGCGCTAAGAAGGTTCGCGAGCGCATCGCCGATAGCTGCCCCCCGGCCGTGGCCCACGTGGAGAGGCCCCGTAGGATTGGCACTGACAAATTCCACAAGGACCCGTTCTCCCTTGCCGATGTCCGTCAGGCCGTATCGTGCTCCTTCCGTGTCAATGTCAAAGATCGTCTTCTTCCAGCGGTCCTGCCTGAAGAAAAAATTGATGAATCCCGGACCGGCGATCTCGGTCTTTTGGATGATGCGGTCCCGGTCTTCAATGTTCCTGATGATGATCTCTGCAATATCCCGCGGCGGCTTGGACTCGGGTTTCGCCATTGTCATGGCGAGCGTAGTGGCCAGATCACCATGGCTCTTTTCCCTCGGGGAATCGAGCGTAATAGCCGGCAACGTTTCGAGTTTGAGTTCACCCTTTTCTTTGGCCCGGGTGAGGGCATGGAGCAAAATCTCTGTCAGGGTTTGTTTCATTGATTATGAGCGCTTATTCTCGCTGTTTACAAGTGTGAAAGTATATCGTATCCTTGAAAAAAGTCAATAAAATAATCCCTTTACTTACTACGTACAGTGTGGTATTTTTAGAACGTAAGCTCAGGAGCAGATATGTGGATACAGATGAACGTCAATACCATTCTGTTCGACAGCAGGAACAGTAGTTATATCGTTGTATTGAAGGATGAAACAGGCAAGAAGATCCTGCCCATCTGGATAGGGGCGGCGGAAGGCAATTCCATAGCGCTAGCCATGAGCAATGTCAAGGCCGCCCGTCCTCTCACCCATGACCTCATCGTCAGCATCTTTGACCGGCTCGAGATCGAAATCGCTCGTGTGGTCATCAGCGATCTGATCGACAACACTTTCTACGCCTCGCTCTATCTTCTCCATAACAACAAGGAATTCCACATCGATTCGAGGCCAAGCGACGCCATCGCGATCGCCATACGCATCGGTGCGCCCGTGTTCGTGGAAGAAGAAGTGCTCGCCAAGCAGGACCAGTCTACGATCGACACGTGGATGAAGAACCTCGGCGAGGGCGGCAGCACGGAGTATAATGCGTAGCATTTAAAGCGGCAGGTGCCGGTTAAATATCATCGGAAAATGACAATTGGAAATCAGAAATTGTAAGAGGTGAGAAGACTCTTTCCTTAATTCCGCAATCCACATTCCGAATTTTTTCTATATCCCCCACCTTGGCGACAGATCGTTCTCGATCCCCATACTGTCCAGCACTCTTCCTGCGATGAAGTCCACCATGTCCGAAACCCGCTTGGGATGATGGTAGAAAGCAGGCATGGCCGGTATGATGTGACACCCGAGCTCTGCCAGGGTAAGCATGTTCTTGAGATGTATGGCGGACAATGGTGTCTCGCGTGGCACGATGATAAGCTTCCTCTTTTCCTTCAGCGTCACATCGGCGGCGCGTTCGATGAGATTCGATGCGAAGCCGTTGGCTATGGATGCGAGCGTCTTCATGGAGCAGGGGATCACGACCATGGCGTCTACCTTGACCGAACCGCTCGCGATTGGCGCATACATGTAACTCTCATCAAAGTAGGCGATCTGTCCTTCCTTGGCTTCAAAGTGCTTCTCGAGGCCATACTGAATTTCGGTTTCCGAGCCCTTAAGCAGCAGGTCCGTCTCGTCGCTCATGATCGACAGTCCATCACCTGAGATCGTAAGATAGACGGAATGCCCGCCCTTCATCAATACCTGGAGCAGCCGATGGGCATAAGGTGCTCCTGACGCACCGGTAATCGCTACGGTATAGGTCGCCATGGGTTCTCCCCTTTCTTTTTAGCCGTGGAGGAACTGATAGTAGAAAGTTCAAAATCTCATGCACAAAATTGTTGATGAATTTCAAGTGCCAACAACCATAATTTTGGAATCTGATCTTTGAAGCTAATTAGGATTTCTGGTTTGTATTTTTTTTAGTGGTCTTTGTTTGTCTTTCCTGGTTTCCTGATCGTAAGAATTGAGAGCATCACGCTTGCCAGCAGCGCGAAGCCCGCGCCCATAGCGAAGGCCGCGGTTGAGCCGAATTTTTGCCAGACCAGTCCGAAAAGGAGCGACGCAGGGAAAGCTCCAATCCCTATCGTCATGTGGTAGAGACCGAAAGCCGAGCCGCGCAGATGCGTCGGCGCGAAGTCGGCAACAAGTGCTTTCTCAACTCCCTCAGTCAAACCGAAATAAATACCGTACACCGCGAAGAGCACCCATGCGTGCCAATGCTGGCTCGCTATGCCAAAACCGGCGTACACGAGCGCGTACACGATCCACCCGGTAACTATCACCTTCTTCCTGCCGATGCTATCGGAGATAATACCCCCAGGGATCGAGAAACCCATTTTGACAATATGAAGCACGACCCAGATCGTGGGAAGGAGCGTTACAGGAACACCGAGTTGCTGGGCACGAAGAAGCAGGAACGCATCTGCTGAGTTCCCGAGCGTGAATACGAGGATAATCCCGAGGTATTTGCGGAAACCGGTCGACATCTCAGCCCAGGAAGACCTGAAATTGAACGTTGCCGACTGAGCGACGGGGGGGCCTTCGGCCTGCTTTTCTTTGAGCCCGAAGATGAGCGTGAGCACGGCGAGGAGACCAGGAATAAAGGATAGCAGGAATATTGTCTTGATATTATCGTGGTACACGAAGAGCAGCGCTGTTGCCGCGAGAGGCCCTATGATGGCACCGCCGTGGTCCATCGCACGGTGAAAACCGAATGCTTTTCCCCGGAACTCGGCGGATGTCGAATCTGCGATGATGGCATCACGGGGTGATGTCCTCAATCCCTTGCCCACGCGGTCGGAAAAGCGTAACGCAAGCACATGGATCCATGACGTCGAAAAAGCGATAATCGGCCGGATGACGTTTGAGATGGCATAACCTGCAACGATCCAGCCCTTGCGCTGCTTCACCCGGTCAGAGAGATAGCCTGAGTAGAGCTTGAGCAGCGAAGCAGTTGCTTCAGCAATGCCTTCGACCACGCCGAGGGCCGCCGGACCGGCGCCAAGCACAGCCGTGAGAAACGCCGGCAGGAGCGGGTAGATCATCTCCGATGCACCGTCGTTTAAAAGGCTTACAAAACCAAGGATAACGACGTTTTTGGTAAGTCCCCTGCCCCAGCCGGGGGTAGCGGCTTTCGTCTCAGGAGTCATGCCAAAAGACTCTACCTGATTTGAGGTTTTTTTTCAAGCAAACAATAAGAGCTTACAAAAGGACATCGAGGAGCGTGAATACGAAGATCGTTATGCTGATGTAGCCGTTCATATTGAAGAAAGCCAGGTTCAGCTTCGAGAGGTCATCCTCCTTCACCAGGCTGTGTTCGTAGACGATAAGAAACAAGGCAATAAGAATACCAGTGATATAAAGCCAACCGAGAGAAAGCAGTGAAGCCAGCCAGAAGAGTGCTGCCATGGTTGTCGCATGAGAAGCCCGGGAGATCCAGAGGGCGCGGCTTATTCCGAAACGTTGGGGGATAGAATGGAGTCCAGCCTTCCGATCGAACTCTATGTCCTGAAGCGCGTAAAGTATGTCGAACCCGAGAAGCCAGAACAAGACTGCGCCTCCGAGCACCAGCGCAGAGGATTCGATCTTCCCTGAGACAGCTATCCATGAGCCGATCGGGGCCAGACAGATGGCCAGGCCCAGAAACACGTGCGACAGAAACGTGAAACGTTTGGTATAGGAATAGAAAAATACGACGGCAAGCGCCATAGGCGAGAGATAAAAAGAGAGGGGGTTCAACATGTAGGCAGCGAATATGAGTATCGTAGACGACACCGCAGTAAAGACGACCACCTGGAGCGGAGTAACCAACTTCCTGGGAAGTGCTCGCTCTTTGGTCCGGGGATTCGCAGCATCGAATTTCCGGTCCGCCCAGCGGTTGAACCCCATCGCCGCAGAGCGTGCACCGACCATGGCAACAGTTATCCAGAGGACCGTTCGCCACGATGGGAGCCCCTTTGCCGCCAGAAGTGCGCCGGTGAAGGCAAAAGGAAGCGCAAAAACGGTATGCTCAAATTTGATCATTTCGAGGATGATTTTTATTCTATTCAGCATAGTCATTTCCATTTCCCTTGAGAAAAAACTTAAGGAAAACGGGAGAAACGGCGAAGGATCCCGTTTCACAATTTATTCTTTCCCCCTTCTCCGTTTTATCTTATTGTTTAACGGTCATTTTCTTTTCCCACTCTTCAATCTTTTTCTTGATCTCCGGCATGGCCTTCTGCGTCGCCTCGATGCCCGCCTCCATGCACCGCTTCTTCTGGGTGAAGTCGAATGTCCCCACGCTCCCTACAGCAGGAGTGATAAGAACATCGGCATCTTTCTTTTTATACTTAGTGTTCTCGCTCGTTATGATTGTAATAGCCTGGAGCACCACATCAACAACGTTCGTGATGTTGAAATTTACAACGTTCTCGCTGATGTCCACGGCAATCACGATGTCTGCACCTTTCTCCCTGGCAACGGAGATCGGAATATTGTCCACTACACCTCCATCTACAAGGAGCCTACCCTGATCGTCTACCGGGTTGAACACGCCGGGAATCGCACTACTCGCTCGCACCGCCCTGGCCACGGGCCCGTGATCGATCACTACGCGTATACCCCGGTTCAAATCCGTCGCGACCGCGGCAAATGGCAGTTTGAGGTTTTCTATGTTCGCAACCGGTACTTTGTTTTTCACAAACTCTTCCAGTTTATCACCTTTTACCGGTCCCATGCCTGTGATCGTGGAAAGGATCGCATAATCGAGGATGTTGTCCTTTTCGAGCGAAAAGGCGGTCCATTCAAGCTCAAAGCTGTTCAGGTTACTGGCATAGATCGCACCGATGAGGCTGCCCACGCTCGTTCCGACAATCATGTCGATCGGGACCTTCTCCTGTTCAAGCACGCGGATCACGCCGACGTGGGCGAACCCACGTGCCGCTCCGCCTCCCAGCACAAGCGCGATCTTCGGCCGCGCTGCCCCGGCGACCGGAGGACCTTGTACCGACGCGCATGAGGCAAAAAGTGACAACAGGATGACCGCAAGCAGCAGTTTTATGGGTTTCATATTTTACTTCTCCCAGACAGAGGGAAAATGGCACCATCGTCTTTGAGTCCGGCCCTCTATCTCGCCTTCAGCAATTTCTCGACTTCTTCATGTAACCTTTTCACGATCTCATCGTAATCTTTGCCGCCGGGATAGAGCGGATTCCCAACAGAAATCCTGACCTTGACCGGTTTTGGAAAAAACTTGCCTGACGGCAGCATTTCATACGTGCCTGTGATGGCGACCGGGATGAGCGGTATGTTCAGCTCCTTTGCGATAATGCCCACGCCTTTCTTGAACTCTTTGATGTTTCCGTCGCGCGAGCGCGCGCCTTCAGGGAACACGCAGAGGATTCTGCCCTGGCGAAGCACGTACGCTGATAATTGCATGGCGCTATAAAGCCTGGTTTCCATATCCACGGGGATCACCTGGAGAAGTTTCGCTATCCTGGATGTAACGGGACCGCCGAAGTACTCGGTTGCGCCTAGGAAGAAGTTCTGTGAACCAATCCGCCACGGCATCACTGCCATGATCGATGGCCCGTCGGCAAGGCTCATGTGGTTTGGTGCGATGATATACGGACCTTGCGCAGGCAACTTCTCGAGACCACGCACTGAAATACGGCAGTAGAGCTTTAGCATGATGTAGAGTATGAGCTTGATCGCATATCTGCCGATATCGCAGAGCGGACCGGAGTCTATCTTGAGCTTCTGCTTCATCTCCTCTGACGGCTCTTGAGTCAGGATCTCTGCCCACGACAGGCGGATCTGTTCCCCTGTCTTCACCTGACTCGATGCTATCAGTTCCTGGAGCTTGAGCACAACATCCTTGACCGTGAATACTTCAGATCCGAAGGGCTCTGGCAGGCTGATGCCAAAGGACTTCTCGATGCTTACCACCAGTTCCACCCGCGCGAGCGAATCGAGGCCAAGGTCAAGTTCCAGATTGTCATCGGGCACAATCTTCTTCTTGGCAGAGAACGGCTCCAAGCAGGCCAGCAGCCTTTTCGCAAAAGGGCTTGATAGAAGGTCTGCGTCGATATTGGCAACAGGCTTTTCCGCCAGCTCCCCGCCCCCCTGATAGAGCTCCGTCACCATGCTCCGCCGGATCTTGCCGAGCCGGGTAACCGGCAGGGGGTCCTTGAATATCTTGAGCCCCGTGATACGTTTGTACGACGGTAGGTCCTTGGCCAAGTCTTCCAGCTGCAAGGCAATGGTCTCGCGCGAGTTAGATAGGGTCATCTTTCTCAGATAATCGAAATCCGGGACCACGGCGGCCTCGATTCCGCGCTCCCCCTGGATCAGGCAGATCTCCTTTATGGAGGGGATCTGTTTATAGAACTGCTCGAGCTCATCAGGGAATATCTTCTTCCCTGTCGCAAGCACGATCATCTCCTTGGACCTGCCGGTAATGAAGAAATAGCCTCCCCTGTCTCGGTATCCGAGGTCGCCCGTGTAAAACCAGCCTTCCCGGATGACCTCTGCGGTCTCCTGCGGTTTCTTGTAGTATCCGAGCATGACATTCGGCCCTCTTACGGCAATCTCGCCATGGCCGTGCTCGTCGGGCTTGTCGATCCGGACCTCCACATCGGGGATCGGGATGCCGATGGAACCCGGCTTCTGCCTCGTTAGCGGGTTGAACGTGCAGACCGGTGAGGTCTCAGTAAGGCCATACCCTTCGATGATAGTGAACCCGAGATTGGTAATATCGGTGAACACATCCGGCTCGAGGCGCGCACCACCGCTCGCGAACAGCCTGAACCGCGGGCCGAACATCGCATGGATCTTGCCGAAAAGGACCATGCCGAAGTTCAATCCCGCCATCTTTCTGAGCAGGCCGTTCAGTCCGAGCAGGAACTTTACAATCATCCGCACGCTTACGGACCTCTTCTGTATCTCATCAAAGATCGCCCTGCGGAGACCAGTGAAAAGCTGCGGCACGCCGACAACGGCACTCACCTCAGTCTCCTTCATGCACGAGAGGATGTCGGGACCCTTCAAACTGTTGAGGATCGTTACCGTCGCTCCGACCGAAAGAGCGTATAAGATGCACGCCATGGCGGGGTATGTGTGATGGAGTGGAAGGATGCACAGGAGATTATCCGTTTGGTCAATGAGTTTAAGCTTGATCACACTGTCGCGGTTCGATGCGAGGTTGCCATGAGAAAGCATCACGCCCTTGGGGTCACCGGTGGTCCCGGAAGTGTACAGGAGAGCTGCGAGATCGCCGTCGGCGGGAGGAGGTGGAATCTCGGCATCAGGATAGGCAGTAAGCATTTCAGTGAATGAGAGGCCTACACCCGCATCAAAGGAAATCACTATAAACGATGCGTCGCGGGGAAGCCGGGGCCTGCATGCCTCGGACACAAAGACGGCCTTCGTCTCAGAACTTGTGAGGAGCAACGATACCTCTTTCTCCGTAAGCTGCGAATCGAGTGGAACGATGACCGACCCACATGAGACGACAGCAAGGTAGGCGATCATCCACTCCGGCCGGTTCTCGGAAAGAATCGCCACCCGGTCTCCCCGCTGGATCCCCTGCTTGGAGAGCGAGCGGGCGACGGACGCAATCCCCGCAAGAAGCTCCCGATAAGCATATTTGCGGTAAGCTGTCCCGACCTTCATCTGGACAGCAATCTTCTCCGGATAGTGGGACGCCGTCTCGCGGAACCTCGATAGTATCATGCCGTTCCTCGCTTTTCACTTTTCAAGAATGATTGAGAATAGAATATAATGGAGAGATAAGAATGTCAATTGAGAACTCGATCGTACCGGCCAGGACGCGTGGCCCTGCCATGCAATCCTTGCTCATCGCCGTCATAAGGCGTTAGTCGCATTTTAATATTCCGCACGTTCTTTTTTCGCGTCTTCCCCGTATGCCTGTCAGCGCCTTCGTGAACTTATCCAAACCCTAGTGATCTTCCCTAAATCCTTCCTCGGCTGAGTCCTCATCATCAGCAGCAAGCAACGCAAGTGCAGAAACAGGGGGCACAATAGGCCACCGGTGCGTATTACACGTCTTCAAAGCCATCTTTGATACTTGACATCAACTTCGCTAAAAAGAGACGGGGGTTTACGGAGCAAATTGCTAACTTGATTTTTTGACATCCTCCCCGGCCTGAAGGCCGAGGGTTCCCGAATCAAGCCCTTAATTCACTAAGGGCCGCTGCTGATCCTGTTTGCGGATGCGGCAGGGATGTTTGCCACGCCCCCGGTTCGACGCAGAAGATAATATAAGAGTATCTGGCCGCCTTCGAAGCCCGCGGGCTTCTCACAGATCAAATCCCCATGGGCTTCTATAAATCGTACGCTGGCAGGAGACCTCCTCATTCCCCGTCTTCGCTACCCCTTCCCTCCCCCCATTCCTTCACGACCGCCGTCAATCCCTCCACAACCTTTGCCATCCTGCCGTAATCCAAGGTCACGGGAAGATCTGTAGGCGCATGATAGTGCGGATTGCGATAGAAGGCCGTGTCTGTGACCATGAGCGCCTTGTATCCGAATTTGCCGAAGGACCAGTGATCAGAAAAGTCGATGCCGAGGACGAGGGGGGGAGCGTTCAGTGTAACGACTGGAAGATCGACAGCCTTCATGAAATTCTTTGCGGTCGATTCAGTAAAATGTTTTGACCTCATGTTCCCGACCATTGCGATATAGTTTCCCGTGGTCGGAAACTTCCAGCGAAAGAATGGAACGGGATAGTGCTGGGAACCCTCACGGTCGCTAAAAAATCCGATCATCTCGAGGCAGATCATGCCCTCTACATTCTCACGGTTCTCACTTAAACTTCGTGCGTACTGGTAGCTCCCCATCTTTCGTGTTCGGTAGAGCGGAGGTTCTTCCAGTGCAAAAGCGACAAACCTCACCGTCTTTGACATCTTCACGCCGGCAAGCCTTCCCGCAAGCGTCAGGAGCCCGGCCACTCCGCTTGCGTTATCGTCCGCTCCGGGCGTAGTGCGCACCGTGTCGTAGTGGGCACCGACGACCAGGATCTTTTCGGGGGATGAATTGCCAATGATCTCGGCAACGATATTCTGATACGTATTTCCATTGAAGGGAAAGGGCTGTCTCGTGATCTTGAAGCCGAAGGAGCTGAATTGTCCGGAGATATAGTCAGCACATCGTTCGAGCCTATCGGTATCACGGTAGGTCCGGACACCGATCTCTTGTGCAAGCACGGTCACGACCTCGTGGAGATAAGCCACAGTATCCTGCATAAAAAAAGCGTATCATACGGGATGCTGTTGTGTCAACCGGCAAGGCCGTTATTCACTCCGGTAATGAAATACGGTAAAGATTCTTCTGTCGAAACGACAGATTCAGGCGTCCCAGGTGAAGATTTTTTTAATGACCCGCTTGCGAAATTCCGCGATTTGCTCATACGGAACAACACGTAAAAGCTCTTCCAAGGTCGTCTCTCCGCGTTTCAATCGTGCGATGCCGTCCTCAATCATGGTCTGCCGCTTACCCTGAGTGAAAACAATCTCGCGCAGCATGTGGTTATCAAGCTTTCTGTTCAGCTGGATGATCTCTTCGCGGGTCGGCACCCACAGTTCAAGGATGGGTCGCCTGCCTGAATAGCCGGTATAATTGCACTGCGAACACCCCTTTCCATACATGAACTCCACCGGGGCGTCGGGGGCAATGAGGAACTCCTTGGCGATATGCTCCGGAGGGGACAACTTCACCTTGCAGTGCGTGCAAATCGTACGGACGAGCCGCTGGGAAACAACGCAGCGCATAGTCGATGATATGAGGGTCGGTTCTACCCCGATATCCTGCAACCGGATAACGGCACTGGTTGCGTCATTCGTGTGGAGCGTACTCAAGACCGTGTGGCCAGTCAGTGCAGCCCGTGCAGAGATCGTGGCCGTCTCGATATCACGTATCTCTCCGACCATGATGTTGTCGGGGTCCTGGCGCAGAAAGGAGCGAAGCAGCCGCGCAAAGGTGTTACCCACAACCTCGTTCACTTCCGACTGGCTTATCCCGTCAAGGGAATATTCGATAGGGTCCTCGGCGGTCAACGTTTTTACGCCAGGCGTGTTCAGTTTCGCAAGGATCGCATAGAGCGTTGTAGACTTTCCGGAACCGGTCGGACCGGTAACGAGGAAAATCCCCGTTGGACGTTCCAGTTCCTTGGTCAGCACCTCCACATGCGACGCCGAAAGTCCAAGGCTCTCGAGCGACGTCGGCAGGCCCTTTTTGTCCAGGATTCTGATCACGACATTTTCGCCGTACTGGGTCGGAACCGTGGACACACGGAAATCGACCCTCCGGATGGAGCCGTCCTTCTTGACCTTCATTCTAAAACTGCTGTCCTGCGGCCGCCTCTTCTCGGCGATGTCCATATCGCAGATGATCTTGATCCGGGAAATGACCGGTTTTGCCTGGTTGCTGATCGCGGACCCGTCCTTGCCGAGGCTAAGTGTCTGGAGCACTCCGTCAATCCGGTACCGGACCATCATGCCGTGGGCCGAGCTTTCAAGATGGATGTCGCTTGCACCAAACTTGATGCCGGTGGAAAGGATCTTGTTTACAAGGGAATCTGTATCAGGTCCAAAAAACTGGTCCACGTACTTCGATTCGATCATATCTCGCTCAACATCCTCTGACAGCTCGAACTCGATCGCCTCGTTCGTCTGTGGGGAGGTGATATTGAAGTGCGCTTTGTAAATCCGCTGCTGAGCAATCATGATATCGTGCTCCGTGGCAATGACCGGATTTATTTTCATGTCCGTAGCGACCTCGACCGCCCTCATCTCTTCGTTGTTGAGGGGGAAAGCCATGGCAATGGTAAGGGCCCTGCCGACCTTGACAACAGGCACAATTCTGTGAAGCTGCGCGTAACTAAGATTGATGTAACGTGACAGTTCCTGTTCGAACGAGAACCGCTCCAGGGTGAAGAAAGGCAGGTCATACTGGGTGGCAATACTCTGGGCAAGCTCGTCTTCCTCGATATAGTGCAGCCTTACCAACGCCCGGCCGAGGGGGATGTTCTCGTCCTTGCTGATGGCAAGGGCATTGCTCAGCTTGATCTCATCGATGCGCTTTTGCTTGAGGAGAATCTCTCCCAGTTTCTGACGCTTTCCCTTATAATCGAGGAACTCTCTAAGAACGATGTCCTGGAGATAGCCGAGCTGTATCAGCAGCTGACCTATCGGCTGTTCAGGATACGATTTTTGCAGCTCGAGAGCTTTTGAGAACTGATCTTCGGTTATAAGACGGTTCTTTATGAGTAACTCACCAAGCTTATTTCCGGTCATATTTTGATGTTTCCTCTCTTTAAGTGTCCGCATGGGAAACTGATATTCTTTCCCTTCATATTATTTCGGCATAAGATATGGAAATCTTTAGAGAAGAATTGGTTGGTTCAGCTAGATACCAGCGACGTGATATTCATGGTGAGATGAAGTTCTGCGTGTGAACAGAGCATGAACATGCAACTCCCCATACTTTTGTTATTCTTTTTGCTCCCACAAATTCTACCTTGTCTTGACAACCCATCTTCTGTTTGATTAACTAAAATTATATTATAAAATATCACGACAAAATCAACTTGTCAAACCCAGAAAACAATGTTTCTTGACTCTTGGGGCAATTTTGATTAGACTGAGATCATCTTTTCGCGGTGCATCTTTTAAGCGTGACCCGGCAAGAAAATAAACCATAAATTCTGGTTTTCTCGCCAAGGACAGGTCCATAAACAGCAGGAGGCGTCTCATGCCCAAATTACCTAGTCAGTATTCAAGCATTCAAAAAAAATATAAGGGCCTGATCAAGGCTGTGGAAAACGTCGGGAAGACGGCAAAAAAAGCGGGGCCGCTGAACAAGAAAATCTCCGAGCTGGTCCAGCTCGCTGCAGCGGCGTCCATACGGTCCGAAGGCTCCGTGCACTCTCACACGCGCAGGGCACTGGCTGCCGGGGCCAAACCCGAGGAGGTCCGGCATGCGATCATCCTCCTGACGAGCACCATCGGTTTTCCTACGGTCTCAGCCGCACTCTCGTGGATCGATGACGTGCTGGAGAAAAAAAGATTGTTGTAAGCTGCCAGGTGAAAAGAGATTCCTGAGAGCCACAATATCGAGACAAAACCAGAGCATCCATTACTATAACCAAGCGGGGTGTCAACATGGCAAAAACCAAAGTAACGATCGTCAGAGAAGAATGCATCAGCTGTGAATCATGCTGGACCGTCTGCCCTGAGTTTTTCGCGCAGAATTCCACAGATAGCTGGAGCGAGGTGGCTGCTAAGTATCGGACCGGTGGAAATCAAGCCGAGGGTGAAGCCCCGGCGGAACTACTGGACAAGGTGAAAGAGGCTGCTGACTCCTGTCCGGTCCAGATCATCCACGTGGGATGATCACCCCTCAGCCGACCTTGTGAACACAGGCGAGTCATGACATTAAAGATCGATATTTATATGTCCGAGACATGCGGGTCCTATCACCAACTCCGGGAATATCTGGTCCGTGCGCTTGCTGACTTACACATTAGGGCTGAAGTAACCTATCACACGGTGTACTACGAAGATGCGGTCAACCGCGGGATCAAAGGCTCGCCTTCCATATGGATAAATGGGAAAGATGCGTTTGGGGACGCCAGTTCGCCGGGCATCACCTGAAGGACCTATATGGACGAGTCCGGGAGACTCAAAAACGTTCCGTCCGTCATGATGCTAAAGCAGGCAATCCAGCGTGAGATTAAAGCTGAGTAAAGTTGACACTGAAGAAACTGATTTGCTCATGGAAAACATTGATCAGAACCTTGATGCCATTTCAGCGTAAATCATTGTCATAGTTCCTACTTACATGTCATGAAGAACCTTGTCTTCATTGGCGACTCTTTGACAGAGTGGTATAACTGGCAGAAACGTTTTCCAAAATATCGAATAACCAACCTTGGGATATCGGGAGAACCGGTAGAAAGTTTGCTCGACCGCCTCGTCAGAATTCGCGCGTCAATCGATGATCCCGACTTCATTTTCCTCATGACCGGCACTAACAACATGGCCATGGAGCAGCATGACATCACCGGTCCCTATCGCGAAATCGTGCACAACCTGTCGACTTGGTACAAAAAATCGATTGTTGTAATTCAGAGCATTCTGCCGGTGGCCTTGGAATGGATAAGCAATAGCATCATCAGGGGCACTAATCGCCATCTAAAACAGATCGCCCTCGAGTTCAGCGCAGAATATCTCGATGTCTATAGTCTTTTTATAGATCCTAAGGGCAACCCAAAAAAAGAGTATTTCCAAGATGATGGCGTGCATTTAACTCGCGAAGGGTATGATGTGTGGGCCAGCGAGGTTGAGCGTTTTTTAATGAATATTTAGATATATCAAGATATTATTTTTTTGAAGCTTTTTTAATGCATACCCCAAAAATACTCTTCTTTTATTTTTATTCTAGTTCAATTTAATGTATCTGCAGATAAGGTGGAGTTCGTTTAACTGACCTCGCTGTTTCTTTTTATCTCATGATCTCCGGCACGAGCATCCACTCCATGGCCCAGCGGCCATCATCAAATCGCATTAAACAGACAACCCCTCCCATCTTAAAATCAATGAACATCTTCTCCTTATCTCCGCAGAGGAGCAGGCCAGCGAGCTTCACCATATACGGGAGATGTCCCACAAGCATAGTATTTTCTTGCATCTCTGATATGCGCGTGGCCCAAATCGCTGGGTCATCCATTGGCGCCAGGCCGTCGGTCGCGGACCCGCCTTTTTCCGGTTTAAGGTAATCGGCAAATATTTGTGCAGTCTGCATGGCCCTGGTCTTACCACTGTGAAAAATCCGGCCGATACGAAGATTCATTTTCTGAGCGTACGCAGCCACCTTGCGAACATCTTGAACACCTTTGTCCGTCAGTCCCCGTGCCGGGTCTTCTTCTTCCCTCTTTGCCTCACCATGCTGTGCAAGATAAAGAAACATATGGTTTTCTCCTTTTCCCTTCCGTTCGTCATTCTGGGCACACGCTTACGAGGGAATGACGAATTTTGGCAACCTGAGCACCCCTGATGCATAGTATAATTATATAATAGGGTGCGGAACAAACTAATGAAATGGCCAAAGACGTTAACGATAAAAGACGCGCGTGATACTCAGACCCTGCTGAGCAAGAAGGTTCGGCTCTCTCCTCTTAAAAAAGAGCCGAGATACATCGCCGGGGTTGATGCGGCTTTTTCGAATGACCGCGTGTTCGCCGCGGCGTGCCTCTATCTCTTCCCGGAGCTTGCCCTCGTCGAGCAGAAATATGCTGTCCAGAAACTCAGGTTTCCCTACGTTCCAGGCTTTCTCTCGTTCCGTGAAGGTCCCGCGATCATAGCGGCTCTTGAAAAATTAGCACACCATCCTGATCTCATCCTCGTCGACGGTCAGGGGATCGCCCACCCGAGGGGCGTCGGGATCGCTTCGCACACCGGTGTCCTGCTTGCAATACCGACGATCGGCTGCGCAAAATCAAGGTTGATAGGACATCATGAAGAACCAGGCATCAAAAAAGGAAATTGGTCGGTGTTGATTTACGAAGGGAAGACCGTGGGTGCTGTCGTGAGAACGAAAGACGGTGTCAAGCCACTGTTCGTATCCCCAGGCCATAAAGTAAACCTTGATGATGCTCTTCGGTTTACCATTGCTTGTACCGACAAATACCGGATACCGGAGCCGCTTAGATGCGCGGACATGCTGGCGAAGAGAATGAAGAAGCTACTTCTGCAAGCCTCGTGATGCCCGCGACCACCATTTCACTCACGGAGAAAAAAGATCGGTAACGATCGTCTCCGTTGGTTGTCGCCATTCGAGTTCAAATCCTTCTCAGGATCACGGGCAGGTGTATCTTGCTTTCCAATGCATCAAGCGCGGCCTCACACAGCTTCTCTCGTCCGAGGTCTTCCTTTCCTGTCATTTCTTCGATATCAATTCTGACAATGCCGGTCATTTTCAGTTTTTCCTCAACGAACTCGCCATAGCCTCCCTCGGGCTGATACTTTTCCATAAGGGACTTCAATGCATGCATCCTTTCTGATTCCGCTTCAACTATATGCGCCCGTCCCAGCATGATCACACTGCGATAGAGATATTCGGCCTTGCAGGGGCTGCCGTCACTCTTGACAAGGGCAATGGGCAGATCAACCTCGAAACAAACACGGTTATCACGCATGATGTCATCGATCTTTTCTCCTTTCCGCGCGGTATGGAAATAGATTTTCCCATCGCTGTACGCGAAATTGAGCGGCTTTACCATGGGATATCCGGCTGCGGTGATGGTCCCCAACCTGCCTACATGGCAGGTCCGCAGCAGGTTGGTAATAATTCCCCGGTCGTGAATTTCTTTTTTGGATTGCCTCATTGCCTTTTTCTTACAAAAAAAATCACGGCGCATAACCGCGATCCCTTGTCCCGAAGCACGATAGAATGAATCATACTTCCCCGTCAGACAATGCTGTCATTGAGCAAGATCCGCTTCCACATCGAGAAAGATATTGACGTCTTTTCCCGCAACCAGGCCGCCGCCTTCCATTGGCTCGCTCCCCCACATGATGCCGAAATCCTCACGGTTCACTATCGTCGCACCCGAAAAACCTACCGTAGTTTCATCGCCATAGGGATTCTTTCGCGGCCCGGTACATTCCCCCTCGAGCGTGACCGGCCGCGTCGTGCCATGCATCGTCAAATTGCCGCTGACCCTGCAGCGGTTGCTGTTGAAAAAATCTACCTTTGTGCTTTTAAACGTGATCGTGGGGTATTTAGTCTGATCGAAAAAATCGCCGGTCATAAGGTGCTCGTCTCGTTTTTTTATCCCTGTATTCACGCTTGCAACATCAATTTCAATCTCCACTGATGTTCTTGACCTGTCTGATGGATCAAAATGGATCATGCCTTTCACACTGCTGAACTGACCGCGTACATACGCGAGCATCATATGTCTGATAGCAAACGCTGCACAGGAGTGGTCTGAATCTATGATCCACTTAGCCATATTCTCCCTCCTCTACTCATTGTCCTGTACCTATTTTACACAATTTATTGGCAATTTGACTTATTAAAAAAAAATATATTTAGGTCTCTTCCCTATTGCCAAAGCAACGCCCAGAGATTTATAATACGACGTTAATTTTCAGCCATGGGGGGACAGAATCAGTGGACAGGAAAGCGGTTGCGCTTATCTCTGGCGGTCTGGACAGTATACTGGCGGCCAAGCTTGTTATGGAACAGGGCTACAATATCATGGGGCTCTATTTAACTTCGGCTTTTTCGAAGAGCTACGGTAATGAGCACAATACGCATGCAGCGCGGGTCTCAAAGGCCATCGGCATCGACCTCCACGTCATGGACATGGGGCAGGAGTACATCGACCTTGTCCGCAACCCGGCCCATGGGTACGGAAAGAACGTAAACCCCTGTATCGACTGCAAAATCTTCATGCTGAAAAAGGCCAAGACCGTCATGGAGGAGATAAAAGCCCCCTTCGTCATAACGGGCGAGGTACTCGGCCAACGGCCCATGTCACAGCGCCGCGACACACTGCACGTTATCGAGCGCGATGCGGACCTGAAAGGCATGGTCCTCCGACCCCTTTCGGCTAAGCTCCTTCCTCCGACCAAAGCTGAAGAGGACGGCCAGATCGACCGGGAAAGTCTCCTCGGTGTCAGCGGGCGGTCGAGGACCGTTCAATTCAGGCTCGCAGAACGGTATAGGATCAAGGGATACTCTACGCCTGCCGGCGGTTGTCTGCTCACGGACAAGAACTTTTCAGACAAGCTCCGCGACCTGTTCACAGACAAGCAGACCGTTAACTCCAGCGACATCAGGCTGCTCACCGTAGGCCGCCACTACCGGATCGACGCAGGCATCAAGATCGTCCTTGGCCGTGACAACCGGGAGAACCAGATGCTCATGTCGCTTGCTCTCAAAGGCTATCATCTGTTCATGCCTCACAATTTTCCGGGTCCCGTGGCCCTGCTGAGCGGGACCCCATCGCAGGAGATCAAACAGACCATAGGCCGCCTCATCATTACCTATAGCAAGCAGGTCCCCGGCCAGACCCGACGCATACGGTACAGCAACGAGATATTTGACCCAGGCGAGCCGCTCCCGATCAATAGCCCCCGTCTAAAACGCGTAGGTGTGGATTAATAGCGGAAATTCAATATCCATCATCCATGCTACAGGATTTGTATCGGCGTACAACGAACTCCCACAAGACCATGCATTCTTCACTCCTGCTCCCCCCGCCTCCCCTGCATATGTAACGAACCATATTCCAGAGCAGTGTGTCACTCTCTTCTCAAAAAAATGATACAATAATATCTAACGATATTTCTCATCATTGAGCAGGAATGAGCCATCCTGCCTCGAGAGAGGTAATCATGCCCCAGATAACCTTGCAGGCTGTCACTGAATATCTCACATCGCTTCATGCCAAGCCCGTGCGCGTAATTTCCATGACCGAAGAGGGAAAGCAGGAAACGAGCGAAAATCTCAAGGCCTACGGGTATGGTTCTCCGCTGTTCTTGGAATATGAGGTTTCGGGGGAGCGGAAGAAGGCCGTGCTCGAGACCATGGCGCCGTCCTTCTACGGACATGACCACTTCTCGGACCGCGCTCAGACCATCCTCTGGGATCACTCAGCGTTCAGCAACCTCCCGCGCCATGTGCGCTCCCTTGACTGCGGTGCCTTTCTGGATTCCGGAACGATTATCTCTACCGGCAAGGCAAAGGAGTTTTTTCTGCTCACCGAATTCGTAAAGGGGCAGGGTTATTTCAAAGATCTCGACCGGATCAGGATCACCGGTACCGCCAGATCAGAGGATTTCCAAAGGACCATCGCGCTTTCGGAATATCTTGTCGAGGTCCACTCCATGAAACTCGACTCGCCAGGTCTCTACACCCGTCGAATCCGCGATCTTTTGGGCCATGGAGAATGTATCATGGGACTGATCGACAATTATCCGAAAACATTCGAGTTCATCGACGCTGCGCTTCTCGAGAAGATAGAGATGGCATGCGTCGAATGGCGCTGGCGCATAAAAGATTTTTCGCACCGTCTTTGCCGGGTGCACGGGGACTTCCATCCGTGGAACATCCTGTTCCGGGAAGATATGGACTTTACACTCCTTGACCGCTCCCGCGGGGAATGGGGAGAGCCGGCCGACGATACGACCTGTCTGAGTATCAACTATCTGTTCTCTTCGTTGCTGCGCTCCGGGAAGCTTGAAGGAGCATTCGAAAAGATGTTCACACTGTTCTGGGAGAACTATCTTACGAAAACCGACGACCGGGAGATGCTTGATGTCGTCGCCCCGTTCTATGCCTGGCGGGGATTGGTGATTGCAAGTCCGGTCTGGTACCCCCGCCTTCCGACGGGGGTGAGGAAAACCATTTTTACATTCATCCAGAACGTCCTCGCGGTGGAGCGGTTTGATCCCACGGACGTGAACAGGTATCTCACATGAGCCCTACGCAAGGCTTTGCTGTGTGGATAACCGGGCTTCCGGCATCGGGTAAAAGCTCCATCACCCGAGAACTGATGAAAAAATTGGATGCCCTAGGAGTACCCATGGTGGTACTCGAATCGGATAAGATGAGAACGATCCTGACGCCCGAACCGACCTACAGCGCTAGAGAGCGGGAGCAGTTCTACCGTGCAATTGCACTGATCGGTGAGCTAATCACACGGGGCGGCATAAACGTGATCTTCGATGCAACCGCTAACCAGCGGAGCTATCGTGACCTTGCCCGTTCGCTCATACGAAGATTTGTAGAGGCGTATGTTGACTGCCCACTGGAAATCTGCATGAAGCGCGACCCAAAAGGGATTTATGGACGCGCAATGTCAGGCAAGGCCACGACCGTCCCCGGTGTCCAAGCGTCCTATGAGCCTCCCTTGCATCCGGAAATCACTTTGAATGGTCAGGACTCGCCCGAGGTGGGCGCCAAAGCCATCGTGAATAAACTCAAATTGTTGCTGTACATATAAACAGTTCTTAACCCCCTATTTGCGAAACTCATTTGACTGCCCTCAACCCCTCCGATACAATGTTTGATAATCATGGGCAAAAAAGTAACGTACGAGCGCTGGATAAATCTTTTTCTCCCGGATGGATGGAATGAGCGGGAGGAAATGGGATTTGTTTTATTGGAGAAAGAAGGCTGGCCTGGAATGGTACAGCTTTCATTCATAGAGCGGGATGAAGCAAAAACCTCGCCTGCCGAAGCAGCACGCATTCTCCTCGAAGACACCCTTGAGGAACGGGACATTCCTTTTCCGCGCGACGCTGTTAAAGTAGAAGACCGGGGAGATATGGGTATAGCGACGCTGGATTATACGTACCAGGAAAAGGAAGAACCGACTCACTGGCGCGTATGGTTCCTGGTTGACAAGACACACGCCCTCATGGCCGCCTATGTCAGTAATCCAGAGTACGACGAACCCTATCTGGCAGAAGCAGTGCGTATCATCGCTGACATAGAATTTCTCCCGAGTATGAACGACTGACCTTCCTGCTCCAGACAAGCCTAAATCAAGAATTATGCTATGAAAACCACGCGATACTGAAGTCATGCAGGAAGATGAAGGCTGAAACATTGAGGAAGTAGATTTTCGCAGATAAACTCAGATAGATCTGTAACTTTCCGCCTGAATTTTCCGTTGGCTTTTTCTGCGTATATGCGTGTCAAACGGCTTTAAATTTGGGCACAGAATTCCTTGCGAGATCCTAAACGTATTCACGCAGCTGCTTGCTCCTGGCTGGATGGCGCAATTTCTTCAGCGCCTTTATCTCGATCTGCCTGATCCGTTCCCGAGTGAGCTTGAAGTACTTACCGACCTCTTCGAGCGTGTGCTCGCTGCTGACGCCGATGCCGAACCGCATCCTAATTATTTTCTCTTCCCGCTCGGTGAGCGATGATAGCACCTCCTCAATGCGGCTGGAGGCTTCGTTGTTCTCGAGCGTCTTGAACGGTGAGATTGATTTCTCATCGATAATCACATCCTTGAGCTCTTTCTCTTCCGAAAGGATCGGCGTCTCCAGGGACACGGGCTCCTGGATAGCACGAAGGATCTCGTTCACCCGCACTACGGACAGCCCCATGACCTTCGCCACCTCTTCGGGAGCGGGTTCCCTCCCTTTCTCGCGCATGAACTTGGTGTAGATGCGGCTGATACGAGTACTCTCCTCGATCAGGTGCACGGGCAGACGGATGGTGCGCGCTTGGTCCAAGATTGCGCGGGTGATTCTCTGCCGGATCCACCACGTGGAATAGGTGCTGAACTTTGTCCCCTTGCCCGATTCATAGCGGTCGGCTGCCTTCATAAGACCGATATTGCCTTCCTGGATCAGATCAAGAAGCGTCAAGCCCCGGTTCACGTACTTTTTGGCAATCGAGACCACAAGTCTAAGGTTCGCCTTGATCAGTTCATCCTTGGCCTGCTTCACCCGCACTTCCTCTTCCTCGATGCGGCTGACAATGTCACGGAGTGCTGCAGCGTCTAATCCGAGCTTTTCCATCTCGGCAGTGCTGCCCCGCTCAACCTGCTTCCCGATGAACTGAAGTTTCTTGAGCATCTTCTCGATCTCACGGAACGAGAGGCTCATCTCATTGATTGTCGTCGTCGCCCGTTCCATGTCCCGCCTCGCGACTTGCCTCTTAAACCTGTTATAGAGGCGCATAAATGCAACTTCATACGAATCGTTCCACTCGCCGGGGAATCGCAGGACGTCCTGCGCCTTGACAAGACCCTGCTTGATGTTCGCTCCCAGCACCAGCACCCTGGGGATCGCAAGAGGAGAACTCAAGGCAATGGTCTTGAGCGCGACTTTGCCCTCCTCGAGTATGCGGACATACTCCTGTTCCTCTTCGATCTTGAGCATGGGGAAACGACCAGCAGACTTGAGATAGGTATCGACGAGGTCGGCACCCCCGACAACCTCTTCAGCGGCCTCTGCCACCTCAACAGGAGAAGGCTCTCCTTCCTCTTCCTCCTCGGAAAGGTCTTCAGCGAGCTCTTCTAATACATCTTCTGGCACCCCTGCGGGATATCCGCTTTTTTCTTCTGATAATGCCATCTTAGCCATACTGCCTGCCTTTCATCTCTTCTTAATTTAATTATATCAAAATCCAAAACCCAGTCAAACACTAATTTTAATTTTACATTTCATTATAGTGAAAAATCAAACCTTTAATTAAAATTTACTAAAACTTACCGTTATTATTCATCTTTTCCATGTCTTTTTCTAAGAATAGTCAGGAACATTAAATACTTTACCCCAGAAAATACTTGAATCACATGGTGGGGGGTGCGTAGGCGTTCTTATCGAAAGGGGGAAAAGAGAGATTTATACTGTTGGTATCAAATCAGCTGTCTGGATAGCACTTGCTCCGTTCCTGAGCATAGGGGAGAGGGAAGAAAAACTCGTTTTTCATAGAGGAGGGGGCCGCCTTTACCCTCGTCCCGGCGACAATATCACTCCGTGCTCAGGAAATTATTTCCTTCCTTGACCGCAAAATACATTGCTGCTTTCCCGACAGGGATACTCGATACAACCTCCATCTTTGCAACATCAATCTTCAGCATCGCATTGTCCTCAGCATTCACCATATAAAGATAGTCTCCGTTGGGAGCAATATAGGCTGCATGCGCCTGTTTTTTCCCGTTCCAACTGATATTGTCTTTAAAACTTCCTGCCGCGTGACATCAATGACCTTGACGACATTGTCCTTGTGATGGATGATGAACATATATCTACTGTCCTTGGTCATAATAAGATGGCCCGCTCCCATGCCAGCCTTTATAACCTTGACCATTTCCATCCCGGCAACATCCATACAGCCACGGTCGTGCCGCCTTCGTTGCACACAAAGAAAATTTTCCGTCCTGCTGAACTCTCCGTGATGTCGTTGGCCTTGTTCTCCCGGCTCAAGCAGGAGCGGAACGTCTTTTATGATTCTATCCGTGGCAATGTCAATGATTGTCACAGATGCCCCTTCTTTTGTTGTTTCATTGATAGCAAAAAGCAGCTTATCGTCCTTTGAAGGATGGAAATAATGGTTTGATCCGGGGAGTGCGATCGTTGCCGCAATCGTTAAGGAATTAACATTAATTTTTTCTCCCTTTGCGGTGCGGACATCATTTATCCACTCCATCTCTATTTCGAGCTTCTGCTACCCGGCTTCACCGGTGTGCTCCCAGCCTTGCACAAAGGGCATGCCTCCGGTGTATAGGTTGGAACATCAAGGGTCACGAGAGATTTATACGGCACGCCGAGATCGGCTTTGCCGCCGGAGCGGTCTACCAGAGAGCCGGCAGCGATAACCACGCCGCCTGCCTTCCTCACGACTTCGATGGTCTCTTTGGTGGATTTTCCAGTCGTGATCACGTCCTCGACCACGAGCACCCGTTCACCCGGTTTGATCGCGAACCCCCGCCGGAGCAAAAGCTCTCCGTGCACCCGTTCGGCGAAAAGCGCACGAACGCCGAGGGCCCGTGCCGTCTCGTGGGAAACAAATACGCCGCCGAGTGCAGGCGCAATGACCACCTCGATGCTGGAATTTTTGAAATTCTCCGCGAGAGCCAAGCACAGCTTGGTCGCGATGTCCGGTTGCTGGAGCACGAGCGCAGACTGGAGATACTGCTCGCTGTGCAGGCCCGACGATAGCAGAAAGTGACCGGTGAGCAGCGCCCCGGTTCTTTTGTAGATGTCTAATACCTGTTCAGATGTCATAATTCGCTAAAACTCCTTATGCATTATTTGACACTCATTTGCATGGGGAAACGGATGGCGATGCAGGAAGTGTCCCTCGCATCTTTTTAATTCCGCACTTCGCACTACAAATTCCGCGTTTACCTTAATTTGCGTATTATGAAAACTTCAAGGCACACGCAGTAATTTCATCCAAAATATTTTTTATGGCCGCTTTTCGGTCTTCTGCCTTGAGCACCGGCCTTCCCACCACGAGATAGTCCGCTCCAGCCGTAACAGCCTCGGCGGGAGTCATGATCCTCTTCTGATCGTCCTTGCTTGCCCACGCAGGCCGCACGCCTGGGGTAAGAATGACGAATTTCCCGCGCATCGCCCGACGCAGCATCCTGACCTCCTGAGGGGATGCCACAACTCCCTGCAAGCCGGCCCGCTGGGCAAGGCGGGCAAGGTGGCTCACTTCCCGCTGAAGCGAGCGGGTTATTTTCAGGTCCCGGCGCAGGCTCTTCTCATCCATGCTAGTAAGGACCGTGACCGCAAGTACGATAGGCATCGGCAATCTGTTTTTTTCAGCCGTCTCTCGCGCAGATTCCGCGGTCGCCTTCATCATTTCGAACCCGCCGAGCGCGTGGACATTAAAGATGCTGACCCCGAGCTTCACAGCCTCGGCAGAGGCCTTGGCGACGGTGTGTGGGATATCATGGTATTTGAGGTCGAGGAATACCCTGCCGCCCATGCCGGTGATCTTACGGACAATGTCCGGACCGTAAGCTGTGAATAGCTGATGGCCGACCTTGAACATGCCCAGGTGATCCTTGAGTTCGGCAACGATCTTGAGGGCTTCACGGTCGTTGTCTATGTCCAGAGCGAGGATAAGACGGTCTTTTGCAGTTGCGATATTCATCATGAGATAATGTACAAGAGGAGAAGATAGTTGTCAGCAGATGGAGTGAGGAGCCTTATGAATTTCTGACTTCTGTCTTCTGACTTTTTCCGTATTAGTATATCCTGAGCAGGCTCAGAAGCCTGTCTTTGAAGATCTCCGCCATTGTTTGAAGGCTCGCCACGCCCAGGAAATCATTTGCGTTCTTCGAAAACAGTATCCATGCTTCGGCGGGAAAATCTTGGCTCTCCTGTGACAGCTCGAGGCGGAGGTAGACTTTCGGGAGGGCCCTTACCATGATCGCGATATCGCTGCCGATAAGGCTAGGCACTGCCTTTGCATCGAACATAGGCAAGAGGGCGTTCGCACGGGTAACGACCTCAGCTGCATACTGTGTGACCGGCAACTCAACTTTTTTCCTGAAATCCGGCAACGGCCTGTTGGAAAACTCGCCGATGGTGCGCCAAGGCGTCATGGTCAGCGCTGTCCCGGCTGAGAAAAGGTAATCGAGAATCACCGATGCGTGACTATCGGGAGCCTTTTGGCCGTGGAGAAAAATCCCCTCGTGGCGGACGATATATTCCTGACCGAGCATGGTGAGAAGCAGGGCATCTTCTTCTTCATTATAGTGGGCGCTGACCCGTTCAGCCATGTCCGGGAAGGAGCTGTGTTCCAAGACTTTCACATTAACTCCGTTTCATGCATGGTTGAAAAAATATACCTTTGACATCCTCCACCAGCCTGAAAGCCGAGGATTCCCGAATCAGGCTCTGCATCTCCTGAGAGCCAAGACTGATTCTGTTCGCAGATGCGGCAGGGATGTTTGCCGCGTCCCCGGTTCATGGACTGATGCAGATGCCTTGGTATTCTTCCAGGCGAACAGGTTGACTGCAGGCTGTGCCAAGCAGCCACTGCTCCAAAAACCGCCTTTTTGGTTTCGAGAGATACCTTTTATACAGAGACGCCAATTATGACGCCACAGATTTTTGCTAAACCATTGTTCTCAAGGTTCCCAGCGTTGGTCGTTGGGTACCGCGAGCATATGCATCGCGAACTGTAGATTTAGCGAAACGCATGATTCGGCGTCATAGTTATTTCCTTGACGGCAGAAGTTTTACCCGGCAACCTTCTTGCCGGAACCGCATACTTATGGTTTCAAAGAACAAAACTGGGTTGGTTTCCCTGTCCGTGCGGCTGCCTCAAATGTATCGGATGATTTATTGTTTGTCAAACAGAAAGTAGTGGCCTCAACGTGCATCGAACCATATTAGGTCGGCGCCTTATATTCCTACCCTGAAGAGAGGGGGTTTTGCGGCGCACTAGGACAACGAAAAGAAAGGACAATAGAAAAGTGGCGACTGCAACGATATTGCAGGGGAATCTCCTGCTGTACGCCGGAGGGAATTCCTGAAGAAAGGGCACGCTTTCTATGTCTGCCGCTTCATTCGGTGAATGATCTCCATGAGAAGCTCCTGCAAGTTTATTTGGAGCTTGATGATATCGGCAGGCAACCGTCCTTCAAAACGGTACTCGGCATCATCCCACAAGAAGATATTGTAGATAATATCCTTCACCTGGGCCTTCAGCCCGCTAAAGAGGTCCTTCGGGGAAATAAAACCATTCTCTACCAGTATCGCACCGAACTTCTTGAAGCCCACGTTCTTGCTATACAGCTTGAGCGCAGTCTCCAGTTTTTCCTTTGAAATCATGCCCTCTCTCACAAGTGTCTCGCCGAGACGGTCATGCACATCGCTCGATGTGGCAAAAATAATCTGGCCGTCCTTGACATGAATGCACCTATCCACACCTCTGCAACTAACAGTTAGTGTTCCCGTCGCTTTTTTCTTTTGCAGGCTCTCCAGAATCACTGGCAGCGGTGTAGCCTGAATTTTACCTGAAAGCGGAAACGATGCCATACTCCCGATCCTGTTATCCGGTATTGTCATGCTACGGCTCTGTTGAATTGTAACGCATACGATATGCTGCTGCGCAGGTGAAAGCCTAATACTCAAATTTTATGCCGAACCCACCCACCGTACTACTGCCGGCCTTGATTTCCATCAGGAACACGACTTTCTGGCTGAGCTTCCACTCAACACCTGCGAAAGCGTATAAAGATGTTTTATTCTCAGTGACCAGGGAACCCGAGAGGGACGTCATCTCCAGTCCTCCGTAGGGGACTAACTTGTATCCGTATTCCGTGAGCGGGTATCCTCTGCTGAAAATGGTCGAGAAAGTCACTTCCGTTGCATTCTTTTCGTTTATAATCGTATTGTCTAACCCCAGGTCCAACGCCATATCGACGGGAATGTCTTCGGTCTGCTTGATAATCTGATACTTGATGTCGGCGCCAAGGAGTCCGCCGAGCTTGTCTTCAGAATCGAAATTAGCGGACGTCACTCCGAACCTCGCCCCGATCTCAAACAGTGGTCCAAGCCCGTACCGTATTCCTGGATAGAAGCTCTTGTAATCATCTCCCCACGAGAAGAAGACTCCCATCTGCGTCAGGCCCGGATCGAGACTTTCACCGGTGGTGAATGTATTTTGCGTATAATGAATAAATGCCTCCGCTCGGCCAGCGGACAGCACAAGCAGGGCACAGGTTGTCAGCATGATGATATTCTTCATCCGCATTTTCATCCTTATCCCTCCTTTTCGCGACATATGCATATGACGATACGGAATATAGCATCAAATGCCGCCATTGACAAGGGAAAAGCGCGAAAGATATGTGACGCTAATCACAAATTCAGAGCGTGATACGCAAGGAAAACTGCGGAGGGTGGAGAAGCGGATCGTCTCTGATCGTCGCGGTATCTGAGTTAACCGTCTTTGTTCAGTTCGATATTCCAGTAGAGGTAGTCCCGCCAGCTCAAAGGAGCGTTCTTGATTCCGAATGTCAGCGTGACCACCGGTATCCACTTCGGCTTTGCCGGAGGCCTGATCAGCCTCATACCTGCTTCACGCGGCGTCCTGCCGCCTTTCTTGTTATTGCAGGTAAGACAAGCCGTGACGATGTTCTCCCACGTTGCTTCTCCGCCCTGCACCTGGGGGATCACGTGGTCAAAGGTGAGGTCCTCGGCTGGATACTTGATGCCGCAGTACTGGCAGGTGTATTTGTCGCGCTGGTAGATGTTGGCCCGCGAGAACCGGACCTCCCTGCTGGCACGCCTCACCTTGACGAGTTTGAGTAGACGGAGGATGGAAGGGAGCTTAAAAGTAATGGACACACCCCTGATGTCCCGGTCGTAGAAGTCAATCACTTCAACCTTGCCCTGGGTGAGCAAGGTGATCGCCCTCTGCCACGAGATGATCTTTAACGGCTCAAATGTTGCATTCAGGAGAAGCGTTCGTTCCATTGCAACCTCGAAGAATGCCAGAAACAACTAAAAAGATATCCCGGGAGCACCGAAAACCGTTAAAAATTCATGCTGTTGAGCTAACAAAATACATAAAACTTTGGGATTTGTCAATAGGTTTGAAAAATCGTATAATGCTTGCATGCTGGAGACAGAGGAGAAAAGAATCGAGCGCGCGATGGTTGCGGATGAGGAAGAGATTACGCAATATGTCCATGATCCGTCCGCCAAGGTAATCAGGGCATTGCTCGGAAACGGGCATCTGACCGAGGATGAGGTTTTGATAATCGCGAACAGAAAGAACGTACCAGCCAATATCCTGGAAACGATCGCCAAGGATAAACGCTGGTCCGAGAGCTATCCCGTGCGTCTCGCGCTCGCCCGGAATCCCAAGTCCCCCCTCTCTATCTCACTCTCGATCGCGCGTTACCTCCGCCTATTCGACCTGGAAGAGATAGCACGCTGTCATTTCATTCCGCTCGCCTTCAGGCGCAAGGTCGAAACGATGATTATCGAGCGGATTTCCACGTTGCCCCTCGGGAACAAGAAAACCCTCGCTAAGAAGGCTGCGGGAAATGTCCTACTCAAATTGCTGCAGGACAGAGATCCCGACGTGGTGCAGCTCTGCCTCAATAATCCACACCTCGTGGAGGGGCACCTCTACAAAGTCATCAGCCATGCCGATACCATGGCTGGGACCATCCGAATGATAGCCATGCATCCGAATTGGTCCAGCCGCTCTCTTATACGGTTTTCCCTCGCAAGGAACGGCCACACCCCGCTCTCCCTGTCTGTCCGCTTCCTCCAGAGCATGAAGATTATGGACCTGCGGGAGCTCTATGCAGACCCATCGTTACCCGTGACGATTAAGCCCTTCGTTCATCGGGAACTTTGGGAGCGGGGACAACGACCGGAAAAAGCTGGAGGAGAACAAGTATTCGAGATCGATGAAGAGGAAGTGGAGGCGCTTGATGCTGAAGTAACAAGGTATGCAATTGATGGGCAGGAGGAGGAGAGCACTTCTCCTGATCAGGACTGACGCATCATCGTTAGCGTTGATTTCCTGCCTGACGGTATTGAATTGGTTTTATTTCGCTATCTTAAGTGCCCATCCCCGTCCTACAGAAATTGCTCCCCGTGGACAGAACTCCTGGCAGCAGAAACACCGGATGCAATCGCGGTACCGGATCTCGAGCCTCCTCCCGGCATCGTAGATGGCGTTCTGTGGGCAATGGCCCTGGCAAATGCCACATCGGACGCAGAGAGCGTGGTTGATTACTGGCCTCGTGGTAAGGGCGCCCTTAAGCATCCTCCTTACCCACTCAGGCAGATGCCATTCGAGATGTTCCTGAGGTGGGAGGCGGTATCCTGTGACTGCAACATCGTCCAGAGCTTCTCCGTGGATCTGAATACTGTCGAGCCGCGTCTCTCCCACCCCTGCTTCTGCAGCGGCCCTCACGATATAGAGAAGTGATGGATCGGCCCCGATGATTCTACCTGACACCACATCCAATGCCACCGGGTCCTGTCCGGCAAGCACCAGCCCGACCTTTCTCGGATCGCCGCTCCCGGGTCCGTTCCCTTCCATTCCCACGACCGCGTCCATGACGGTCAGGCGCGGCCCTATCAGCGAGCACAGCTCAACGAGCATCCGTGCAAAGGCATCACGGTTCACTCCAGCGTTAAAATGCCATTGGATTTTTCTTTTTCCTGGAATGCACCCAAAGAGGTTCTTCACGGCACCGGTGATCGTCATCATGCCGTGAGTCTTGAACTTCGGGAGATTTATGACAACATCTGCCTCATGAACTGCGCGAGCGATATCGAACCGGCGGAACCGCTCGTGGTTCTTCACCTGCACAGCCTCATCGAGCTTTGTCAGAATTGCGCCTTCTTCCTCAATAACGTCCATGACGCCGGATTTCTCGCATACACGGCGCAGGTCGCCGAACCCCGGACTGTCGCCGACAAGCGCCTCGGCACCGGCCTCGCGCACGAGCCGTATCGTCGCGCGTATGACCTCGGGGTGTGTGGTTACGGCATCAACGGGATGACTGGCCTTAAGAAGGTTCGGCTTGATGAGCACCCGGTTTCCCGGCTTCACAAACGTTTGCATGCCGCCGAGCAGATCAACGGCTTGGCGTACTGCGTCAAGGGTCTGGCCGCTGTTATAGACACCGCACCGTACTATGGAAACATCGGATGGTACTTTTCCCTTCATACTTCAGAGGGGCCTTTACCCCGAATTCCGCACTCAGCTTTCGAGTAACCATAGAGGGTTGCCTGCTCCCCCTCTTCTATACGGGCATAGCGATGTCCGCCCCTACGACTTCTGCAAAACCTCAATCATCTGACGGTGAATCCTGCCGTTGCTTGCAAGGATCTCTTCGGCATGCATGTCGAACCTATTTCCCGACAGATCCGATACCACGCCCCCTGCCTCTTTAACGACCAAGCTACCGGCAGCCACATCCCAGGGTTTGAGCTTGAGTTCCCAGAAGCCGTCAAGTCGCCCTGCAGCAACGTAACAGAGGTCGAGCGCTGCTGATCCGTCGCGGCGGACCTCCTGGGATGCCATGAGAAGCCCGTAAAAGTAATTTAGATTGTTCTTATCGCTCACCTTGCGGTCGTAGGGAAAACCCGTTGCAAGCAGGCTTTTTATGAGCGTGCCCACCTTCGAGACCTTTATTTGGTCCCCATTCAAATACGCGCCTAGCCCCTTTTGCGCTGTGAACAGCTCGTCTCTCATCGGATCATAGACAACGCCCAGGATAACATCGTCCTCGTGTTTGAGCGCAATAGACACCGCAAAGCAGGGGTATCCATGCGCATAGTTCGTGGTGCCGTCAAGGGGGTCGATGGTCCACGTATAACCGGAGGCATTGCTTAGTTTCGTTTCCTCCTCGGCAACGACTCCATGGTCTGGGAAAGCGACACGTAGCATTTCGACGATTGTGCGTTCAGAGCGTATATCCATCTCGGTGACTAGGTCGATATCGCCTTTGTAGATGATTTCGCGTAAACCGTGGATGTCTTCCCGCAGCATCCTGCCTGCCTTAAGCGCCGCATCCCGGGCTACAGCAATAAATTCCTTCATGCAACCCTCGATATGTTATGAAGATGTGCCGTGATCTTAAGATCACACAGATACTATAATTCGAGCTGATCTTAAAAACAATAAAGGGTAAGGCTCATGCATGCCTTACCCTTGTGATAGCAATAATAAATAACCCTATCCTGATTGTCTTTCATATGGGAAAGCATCAGGAAACAGCCTACTGGACGATCCTCTCCATCTCCACGCCGAGGTAATCGGCCAAAAGCTTCACGGTCCTCGGCTTCGTAGTCATCCCTTTTAGCGTCCGCGATACGGTAACTTTATGCATTCCCAATTTATCAGCAATTTCCGTATAGCTTAATCCCTTTTCCAGGCGCTTTTTCTCAAGAATTTCAATTTTGTACATGTTTTTCCCTCCACTCATAAGGTCGCACCACATATATGTGATTAAGACTAGGAATAGAAAGAATCTAAAATTACAATTATTACTATAGCACAAATATTTGCATTTTTAACACTGCAGCAAGAAATTTTTTGCTATTTATTGTCTATATTACAATGAAAGCGAGATACTTATTATCCGATATTATACTTGCAAAAAAGCTGCGGAAATTAAGAGCTAGGAATGAATTGATCATGCGTGAGGATTTGCGGCTTTCTGAGACCTGCGCTAACAGTAGCAGTAAAAATCATCCGGGGCAATCTCTCGCGACTGGTATCCGTCAAAGAATAATTCGAACTTAGTGAAGCTCTTGACGCTTTGCAGGGTTTACAACATCGAACTGGACGATCTATTTATCGGCGCCGGGAAAAACAACTTCACGTATCTGGCGCCGTTGGAACCTTTGTACCACAACGTTAACGGGCTGTCCATCGATGAGGCACGTGGCAGGTCTTGCAGTGCTTAGTCGATCGATGGACCGGTTTACGTGCCAGCACCTCCCGCGTATGACAGCGGAGGCAATCATCATCCGTCGGCTTTATGCGGGCATGAGGCTTGTGGCATTCGTAGCAGTTGAGCCGTGCCATCGGAACTCTTTCCGGAAAGCTTGTCTTCGCTGATTTTCGATGGCAACTCAGACAACGGTTTCGGTCCGGGATAAAGGGTTCCAACTGCTTTGGCGAGAAAGCATGGCACCGAAGGCAGGAAATATTTTCCATTCCCACCCCATGAATTTTCCAGTCGGTGTGACAACGGAGACATGCTTCTTTTTCCGGCCTGAAGGAGTGCACCGTGCGGCTGTGACAGTCCTTGCAAGTGAGCTTTTCCATAAAAACGTGTCGAGCATGTCCTGTGGACTTGTTCACAGTCAGCGATCCCTGGGCGGCTTCGTCCCAATGACATTTCGTGCATGTTTTCCATGGCGTCTCATTTCCATGGGGTTCGGGAGTCTTCCTGTCAGTGGTAAAAATAAATTTGACAAGCAGTCTGTTCTGTTCGATCATGCCGAGTTGGTGGCATTCCTGGCACGCGATGTTACGGTGCCCGCTCAGCTTCCACGCCGTATACGCTTCCCCCATGAGATGACAGCTGTTGCAGAACTCGGGATCCTTCTGGATATAATTGTAATACCGGACAGCGAGTACGATACCCAGGATCGAAATAATGAACATAAGGGAAACAAGAATGGTCTTGTCTCTCGGGCTCAGACCCCGTTCCAGCTTGTCGAATATCTTTGAAAATAGTTTATACATTGAATATTATTTAATGAAATGCTCCGCGATCTGCACCGCGTTCAGCGCAGCGCCTTTACGCAGGTTGTCTAACACGATCCAGAGATTGATTCCGTTCGGGATCGACTCGTCTGCCCGTATTCTGCCCACGTAGATCTCGTCCTTGCCTGCCACGTCGATCGCCAGCGGATAGATGTTCTTCTTCGGATCGTCGTACACGATGACGCCTGGTGCTGTCGAGAGGATTGCCCTGACTTCATTGGCTGAGATCTTTTCCTCTGTCTCGACGTTCACGGATTCGGAGTGGCAACGAAACACTGGCACTCGGACCGTTGTCGCTGTTACGCGGATCGAATCGTCTTCCATTATTTTTTTTGTCTCGTTCACCATTTTCATTTCTTCCTTGGTGTATCCGCTGTCGAGGAAGGAATCGATATGCGGAAGACAATTAAATGCAATCTGATGAGGATAGACCTTCTTCTCAACATCCCTGAAATTCAGGAGCGCCACGGTCTGTCCTGCAAGTTCGTCTATGGCCTCTTTACCCGTGTCGGACACGGATTGGAAGGTGGTGACCACGATGCGCTTGATCTTCACCGCGTCATGGATGGGATTGAGCGCCACGACCATCCCGATGGTCGAGCAGCTGGGGTTCGCGATGATACCGGCACGTGCTGTAATAGTATGGGCGTTTACCTCGGGAACCACGAGCGGAACCTTCGGGTCCATGCGGAAGGCGCTCGAACTGTCGACCACCACAACGCCGGACTTCACGGCCTCAGGGGCGAACGCGAGGCTGCGCTCGGCACCAGCCGAGAAGAGAGCGATATCTACTCCCTTGAAGGAATCCTTGGCCAATCTTTTGACGATCAAATTTTTGTCCCTGAATTGGATCCGCTCTCCCTCGGAGCGCTCCGACGCCAGCGGCACGATATCACTCACAGGGAAATTCCGTTCCGCGAGGATTTCGATCATTTCCCTGCCGACAACGCCCGTGGCGCCCGCAACAGCAACTACATATGCATTCTTTTTCTTGAGCATAAGGGATTAATAAATGTATTAACCGCAGACGCGAAGGAAAACAGGAAACTTGTTATAAGATCTTAGCCTTCCCGCTTTTAGCTCCACAAGTGGCCGATTCTGATGTAAGTCTATGGAGGTTCAAGTAGTATGGTGCCGCGTTCTCACTTCTCCACAACGATCCTTAACATTCTTCGGAGCGGCTCTGCCGCACCCCAGAGGAGTTGGTCGCCACAGGTGAATGCGTTCAGGAACGTGGGTCCCATGTTCATCTTGCGCAAGCGTCCGATCGGCACGGTAAGCGTACCGGTAACAGCCGCAGGAGTAAGTTCCCTCATCGTTATCTCTCGCTGGTTTGGCACAACCTTCACCCATTTGTTGTGCTTTGCTATCATGTCGGTGATCTCGTCCAGCGATACGTCCTTTTTCATCTTGATCGTGAGCGCCTGGCTGTGGCAGCGCATAGCGCCGATGCGCACGCAGGTCCCGTCTATCGGGATCGGCTTGTTTTCGCGACCGAGGATCTTGTTCGTTTCGGCCTGGCCTTTCCACTCTTCCCTGCTCTGGCCATTGTCCAGCTGTTTGTCTATCCACGGAATGAGCGAGCAGGCCAAGGGCGCCCCGAAGAACTCCTTGGGATAACTATCCGATCGTACATGCTCGGCGACTTTTTTATCAATGTCGAGAATCGCGCCTGCCGGATCGTCCAGGAGATTCTTGACCGAGTCGTGTGCAGAACCCATCTGCTTGAGCAACTCGCGCATGTTATTGGCGCCAGCGCCCGAGGCCGCTTGGTATGTCATGGCGCTCATCCATTCAACGAGATCGCGCTCGTATAATCCGCCCAAAGCCATGAGCATGAGCGATACCGTACAGTTTCCGCCGATATAGTTTTTGATCCCCTTGGCCATGCCGTTTTTGATCATATTCAAGTTGACCGGATCAAGTATGATGATGGAATCGCTCGTCATACGCAGTGTAGATGCCGCATCGATCCAGTATCCCTTCCATCCTGCGGCACGCAATGGAGGATAGATCTCGCTGGTATAGTCACCACCTTGGCACGAGACGATTGTATCCATCGCCTTGAGTTCGTCGATGTTCTTCGCATCCTTGAGCGCTGGGACGTCTTTGCCGATGTTCGGTCCCTTGCCGCCTATGTTTGACGTAGTGAAAAACACCGGGTCGACGAGATTGAAATCCTTTTCTTCGTTCATGCGGCCCATGAGCACCGAGCCCACCATGCCGCGCCAACCGATAAAGCCAACTCGCATCATTGTATTACTCCCGAACATGAATTTTGCTTTTAATCCAATCATCCTGGCTTGACCCGGAGTCAATATTTTTTGGATCCCCGCCTTCTCGGGAATGACTATTTAATATTCTCACTCATATTATCATTAATTCCAGAACGATATCTCTTTGCTCCAGCCATAGCCGTACTATCGAGTAGCAAGGCGTTTAGACCCTAAGCGGAAAACACGAATCCATCAGTTGAAGAACATGCGACCTTTTCCTTACCAAACATTTTAAATGGACCTTCCCCGTAAATGCAACTTTCTAAGCTTTTTTCGCCTCACCGGAAGTAGTTTTGGTCGATCATCTTGTTTGCTTGTTCATCCCCCCGAACAGAGCTAGTGCGAACTACCAAGAAGCAAAACAAAAACAAGTGTTTGCAATCCTATGGGATTGAGCACAATAGCGTCCTCTTTACACAAGACCCGCCACCATATCCCCCACCTCTGTGGTGGACATGCCCATCTTCCCGGCAGCCTGGCTCTTCATCTTCTTCATGACCGCTATCATTGCCGTCTCGATAGCCTGCGCGGACTTCGTTTCGCCCAGAGCATCGAGCATCATCATCGCGGCGCCGATTGCCGCCATGGGGTTAATCACGTTCTGGGCGGCATACTTCGGCGCACTACCGCCCATGGGCTCAAACATCGAAACGCCTTCGGGGTTGATGTTCCCGCCTGACGCTACGCCGAGGCCGCCCTGGATCATAGCGCCGAGGTCGGTGATGATATCGCCGAACAAATTTTCGGTGACGGCTACGTCGAACCATTCGGGGTTCTTCACGAACCACATGTTTGCGGCATCGACGTGGTTATAATCACGTTTGAGCTCCGGATACTGTTGCGTTCCCATCTCTTCAAAAGCTCGGTACCAGAGATCGCCGCAATGAGTAAGCACGTTCCGCTTGTGGATGAGCGTGATGGGTTTTGCAGCGTACCTCTTGTCCTTGGCATTGCGCTTCTTTTTAAGCTCAAAGGCATACTTGAGACAGCGGTCCACCGTACGGCGATCGTACACCATCAGCTGCGTTGCAATCTCCTCGGTCGTTCCCACGCGCGTCGCCCCGCCGTGACCCGTATAGATGCCTCCCGTGTTCTCGCGGATGACCACGAAATCGATATGCTCGGGGCCCTTGCCCTTGAGCGGAGTCTCGACGTTAGGATACAGCTTCACTGGCCGGAGATTGATGTACTGGTCGAGTGCAAAGCGTATCTTGAGGAGAATCCCTGTTTCGAGGATCCCTGGCTTTACGTTGGGATGACCGATAGCTCCCAGGAACATGGTGTCGAACTTTCTGAACTCGTCGATAGCGCTGTCAGGGAGCGTCTCGCCGGTCTTTAAATATCGTGTGCCGCCGAAGTCGAACTCGGCGAACTCGAGTTTGAAGCCCCCCTTGGCCGCTGCTGCCTTGAGAACTTTTATGCCTTCTCTAACTACTTCCGGCCCGGTGCCGTCACCGGGGATCGTTGCGATTTTGTAAGTCTTGGCCATTTAAGTATAGTCCCTTTCTTAAATGCTTCCATTGCGTGCGACTGACGGGAGCGTGGTAATCTCGTTATGAACAACGTGAGTTTGCCGCTTCTCTATGCCCCGTCGCGATTATGACATGATGGATACGTTGACTATCTTTTTCTCGTGCTGCAGTTGCTTGTCCGCATCTCATTGCAGCCATCGTCTCCGGGGATGAAGCCGAGACCGCAGGCGTCAGGCTGTGCAGATGGAGCAATGGACTGAAGTGTCGTGAGATCGAGATTGCGGCTGAAGTACACGCAGGGTTCGCAGATAGAATGCTCGGGTTGCTGCATGATTTTCGGCTGGAGCGCTTTCATCAGCTTGAAACAGGCTGTCAACGAATTCCCGCCTTTTTCTTCGTATATGCCATGAGCCCGCCTACCGCGATCAGTTCCTGCATGAAGGGTGGCACCGGTGCGATCTTGAACGTCTTTCCCGAAGTAAGATTCCGGATCGCTCCAGAGTCCGCGTCCACCTCGATCTGATCGCCTTGTTTGATACCGTCAACAGCCTCGGCGCTCTCGAAGATTGGCAGCCCCATATTGAAGCAATTCCGGTAGAAGATCCGCGCAAAACTCTTGGCCACGACGCAGGACACGCCGGCGGCCTTAATCGCAATCGGCGCGTGCTCGCGCGATGATCCGCACCCGAAGTTCTTCTCAGCAACAATGATATCGCCGGGTTTCATCTTCTTAATGAAATCGGGCGTGGCTGAGTCTTCCATGCAATGTTTAGCCAATTCTTTCGGATCAGACGTATTCAAATATCG
>Ga0335081_10000645_pt1 | contig 57833 bp, 61 predicted proteins | sample Lox_Sample_35_FD_206713 | JGI IMG/M metagenome (GOLD analysis project Ga0335081, IMG submission 206713) | Soil microbial communities from Loxahatchee National Wildlife Refuge, Florida, United States - Lox_Sample_3.5 | ecosystem: Environmental > Terrestrial > Soil > Wetlands | place: USA...
TGACAAAGACGATTTTGCTAGGCATTACCCTGCTGGCTTCGACCGCGTGGATGGCAGCTCAGAGCACGCCGTCCTCGGGATCGCAAGACAGCACCGCCGGCCAGACCAGCAGCCAGAGCAGCACCGGGGCTTCGCAGTCTACCAGCGGCATGAACGGCAGCGAGACCACCATTCGCGGATGCCTGAACAGCGCTGGCGGCGGCTATACGCTGACGGATGCTTCGGGAACCACGTATCAGCTGCAGGGTGATACCTCCAAGCTGAGCGCGCACGCAAACGAAGAAGTTGAAGTGAAGGGAACTGCGAGCGGAGCGGGTGCCGCGGGGTCGACTGGTTCCAGCGCGAGCAGCGGATCTACGAGTTCAGCGGGCGCGCAGATGTTCAACGTGACCAAGGTGAAGAAAGTTTCTGGCTCTTGCACCGCCAGCAAATAACTTCTCTAACCAATGTGGACGAGAGGACAGGTTGCAAAATACCAGTCTTCTCGTCCTTCCTTTCGGGATTCCTTGTTCGTTTTTCGTAACACAAAACGATCTTCCCTGCGATTTGCCATCCGGTCGTTCACAATCTCCTCAACAACTGAGGGGGGAGAGGAGTGGAACCGGAAGACTGCCCGAACTGCGGCGGCACGGGATATATTGCGAAACCGGTGGACTTGAACGGTAAGTCTGAAGGCGTAGCGTTTATCCGAACTGTGTGTCCTGTCTGCGCTGGCACCGGCCGGAAGCCTCCGATCTCACCTACGACCGCCGGCTGACCGCACGGCTGGCGGTGCTTGCGAGTGTGCGGACCGGACCGTCTTGCTTCCCATCTACCTCGACGGTCCGGAGCCGCACCCTGGCAACAACCCAGTTCTGGGGGATCATGCGATCCCGGCAGCTTTAACGCGGCCCCGCCGCGCAGGCGTGGCTGTTTCAAGCCGATTGCGGCCATTCGCTTTCGCACGATAAAGCGCCTTGTCCGCCGCTTCCAGCACAGTTTGAGGATTGCCTTCCGCTTTCGGCGAAGTCGCGACCCCAACACTTACAGTTACCGAGAGGGAAGTGTCGGATTCTTCCCTATCTGCTTTTTCGCGCGCCAATTCCCGAATGGCATCCCCCTTTCTGCTGCTGCGCCGGAGATTGCGCCGTTCCGGTCCCCGCGGAACTCGCCGCCGATCGCTACCGCGCGTGCGGAATTCTGCCGCCTCAATCCGAAGCCGCAACGTCTGTAGATGTCCGACCACCTCAGGCGTTGTTTTTCCGGGAAACAGAATGATGAACTCTTCTCCTCCGCATCGGTAGGCGAGTCCTCCGCCTGTCACGCCTGCGAGTTTGGACGCGACCAGACGAAGCACCTCGTCGCCGGTGTCGTGGCCGTAAGTGTCATTGAAGCGCTTGAAATGATCGATGTCGACGACAGCAATCGAGAATGGCACTTGCAGCCGCAACATCCCGTCGTTAAAAGCGCGGCGCGAAGGCAGGCCTGTCAACTCATCGTGATATGCCAACAGGTATGAATTCTCAATGATCGAGGTTGCTAGAATCGTCGCGCCCGTGGCGGCGAAGAGTGTGGAAAGGCGCTCGTTTCCGGTGTGGTGAAGCGAGAGATAGAATGCGCCCAAGGTCCAGAGCAGAGCGCTGTCAACCGGCTTGTGAGTCAGGAGGAATTTTCCCAGCAGGAACAAGGCTGCCGCGACAAAGATTAAGATCGCATAATCGGGAAGAGCCGCGTTTGCTGCGACATGGATTAATTTCGCGGATGGACTCGAGGATCGCTCGGTGCCCCGGCACAACCCAGCCACCACAATGAACTCCACAAACAAAACCAGCCCAGCCGGGTTGAGCGATTCAGCCGTAAAGCCACGCTCGCGCATCAGGGCGATCAGAACGAAATCCAGGGGTACCAGCACGGCAAATGCCCTGACCGCCTGAATCAGAACCGAAAGCTGTCCTCCACCAAAGAGACCGATGCTTTGCACGGCAAGAAACAACACCGCCAGAGCCAGGAAGGTACGGCTGGAATGAAATCGCCAAGCGAGTATCAAGCCGCCCGCGACTGCGCAGTAGTACAAGAACGAGACAGCGGGGATGGTCAGCGTGAGCCAGCCGGGATAGACCAGTCCTGCGACGCCGGCCAGCAGAACCCCGCCGGGCACTAGCAGCGACTTTAGAATTGGACTACTCCAGATCCTCACCGTTGAGACCAGTGGCGGAGCTTCAGTCGACAAAACTCCATTAGAAATTATCGGATGCCGCTGAGGGCAGGGGAATTGGCCGGAAAGGTTCGAGGGGTTTCTCCCGATTTGAAACTGATTCCGGCTTCCGCATCCCTATACCTTCGTGCACCCCGCTTCCCGGCTGCATTTCAGCGATTTCTAACTAGACTGAGTTGGTTCATTAAGGAAGGTTCACCATGCGAATTCTGATTGCCGAGGATGATGAAGCACTGGCCAGATTTGTGCGCCAGGGACTGGAGGGGGAACATTATACGGTTGACGTGTTTGCCGATGGCGAGCAGGCGTGTCGGGCGGCGGTTGAGGCTGAGTACGGGCTAGTGATTCTGGATCTGAACCTGCCGAAGCTCGACGGGGTCAGCATCCTGCGGCAGCTGCGGCTCAAGAAACCGAGTGTGCCGATCCTGGTGCTGACCCAGCGCACGCGCGTCGAAGACAGGGTGCAGTGCCTGGATGGCGGCGCCGACGATTATCTGGCGAAGCCATTCTCGTTCAGCGAACTCTCCGCCAGGATTCGAGCGGTGGTGCGGCGGAGCCACTTGCCCTCGGAGTCGGTGCTCACGATTGCCGACCTGAAACTCGACCGTGTGCAGCGCATCGTGGAACGCGCCGGACGCCGGGTGGAACTTACCTCGAAGGAATTCGCGCTGCTGGAATACTTGATGCGCAACGCTTCGCGCCAGGTTACCCGTTCGATGATCATCGAGCATGTCTGGAATCTGACTTTCGACACGACCACAAATGTAGTTGACGTCTACATAAACTATTTGCGCAGAAAGATCGACGACGGTCACGAGCAGAAACTGATTCATACCGTGCGTGGAGTCGGGTACATGCTGAGTGCGCCGGCCGCGGCGTCTGCCCCAGTTGTCCCGGAGATTCCAGCATGAGCGCCGCTCGCCCGCAACCTGCACTCGATCGCGGCTCGGCCGACTTGTCTGACCTGTTGGGCCATCTGCTGCACGCTTTGAACCAGCCCCTCACTGGTCTGCATTGTTCTATGGAACTGGCGCTGGCGGTGTCGCGCAGTCCGGAATACTACGCGCGAACTATGCGCGAGGGGCTCGAACTGACCGCCCGCATGCGACTCCTTGTGGAAGCGCTGCGCGAACTGGTTGCCCCTCGCGGGGCGGAGGCGGCAAAACTCGACGTCGTCCGGCTGGAGGCTCTGCTGGCGAATGTCGTCGAGGAACTTGAGCCGGTCGCAGAAGCGAGGCAGGTGAATCTCCGGCTCACCGGCGGATCCCCTCTGCCGGTTCGGGCCGAGCGCGGACGTCTGGAGGAGATCTGTTTCCGCCTTCTCGACTCCATTGTCAGCCTCTCAGAGAAAGACAGCACCGTGCAGCTGATGGCCGCAGCTGAACGGGATCAGGCCACCATCGTTATTTCTGGCACGCTGGCGGCTGCTCCGCAGCACTCGCCATTTTCGCGGGCCGAACTTGGATTACTGCTGGCGCGCGCGTCCTGGGAACAGGCCGGCGGAAACTGGAGGGAGGTACAGGATCACAACAAGCGGCTGTTCACCCTGAGGTTCCCGCTTTGTGCCGCGAGGGAAAAGTCAGGAGGTTCGAAATGAGCTCAGTCATCAGCATACCGCCGCTGCCGCAATCGGCCGCCGCTCTCATTGCCAGCCCCTCGAGCGCGCTGCGCCAGCAAGTCCTGCACCGGCTGAACGGGCGTTGCCGCCCGGTGCAACAGGCTCTGGGCGGAGCCGATGCGCTGGCCAAGCTTGAGAAAGGAAGCTGGCAGGTTCTGTTTCTCGACCGCCGCCTTCCCGATCTCGACGCCGAGGAACTGCTGGCCATCATTCAACGGCGGTTCCCCGGAATCCGGGTAGTGTTGCTGGACTCCGACACGGCGCCGACTTCGGACGAAATGTCCGAGCCGGAACAGCTGTCCCCAGCGAGTTCGCCCACACGGCGGGAAGAGAACGAGCAGAAGATGGGCGGCGGCACGATCGCGCCAGTCCCCGGAATGATCGGCTGCAGCCCTGCCATGCAGTGGGTGTACCGAATGATCCATCTGGTGGCGACCCGGACGACGACTGTGTTGATTACCGGCCCCACCGGCACGGGCAAAGAACTGGTGGCGCGCGCCCTGCACACGCTCAGTCCCCGCTCAGCCAAACCTTTTGTGGTGGTCAACTGCGCGGCGATTCCGGAATCTCTGCTGGAATCGGAATTGTTCGGCTACAGCCGCGGGGCGTTCACCGGCGCAGTGCAATCGCAGTTGGGGCGCATTCCGGCGGCTCACGGTGGGACGCTGTTTCTGGACGAAATCAGTGAGCTGCCCCTGGGCATGCAGGCCAAGCTGCTGCGCTTTCTCGAGCAAAAGGAAATTCAACGCCTGGGAACCTCTGAGCTGACGCGCGTCGACGTGCGAGTGCTCGCCGCGAGCAATACCGAACTTGCCGAGCGCGCGGCTCGCGGCGAATTTCGCCAGGATCTTTTCTATCGCCTCTCGGCATTCCCCATCGAATTACCGCCGCTCGCAGCGCGTGCCGGCGACATCGTGCCGCTGGCAGAGCATTTTCTGGCATGCATGTATGCGGCCTTGGACATGCCGGCTCCTCACCTCAGTGAAGAGGCGGCGCGGCAGCTGAAGAATCACGATTGGCCGGGCAATGTTCGGGAATTGCAGCACGTGATGGAGCGAGCGTCGATTCTCGCCGAGGCCTGCGCGACGATCGAGGCCGACCATTTGTATTTCACGCCAGGGAAACCTGCGGCGCGCGCGCAACTGTGAGAGGAATCTTATGCGTCCGCCCGCCAATTGGCATGTACCGTGCACATCTTGCCCATAGCCATGACTTCTTTGCCGATGCCCTGTGCGGCGCCTGGCCCAATCGCGGAGGGTACTACGGGCGATTGCCGATTCAGCGATTCTCGATACAAAGATGAAAGCGCTCTGCGACAGGCCTTCCGTGCCTTTTCAAAAGTCGCCGGATCGCTCGAGCAGTCTTATGGGCAGCTCCAGGGCGAGGTCAAGCGTCTGCGGCGTGAACTCGCCGAAAGAGACGGCGATCTGGCCAGCAGCGTAGAAGAAAGACAGAACGAAAGGGATCGCCTGGTCCGCATCCTTGCGGGCCTGCCGTGCGGGGTGTTGGTCGTCTTTGATAACGGCGTCATTTGGAAGGCCAACCCTGCAGCTCTGCGCCTGTTGGAGAGCGTTTTCTCTTGCCCGCAGCCTTTGGAGTCGTTGAGCGAACTGCCGGCCGGACTGGCGCAGTTTCTCGAAAGTGTTCGCAGTGAAGGTGGCGAACACGAAATGAACATTTCATCGCCCGCGGGCGCGGTCATCTGGATTGCAGCGCGTCATGGCCCGATTGGGAAAGGGATGTCGGTTTTTATTCTACGCGACACGAGCGAGCACAGGCGCCTCGAAGAGGCGCAACAACGTATGCGGCGGAATCAGGCTCTGGCTGAGATTTCCGCCATGCTGGCGCATGAGATTCGCAACCCGCTCGCAAGTCTCGAACTATTTGCCGGATTGCTCGCAGACACGACTCTCGAACCGGAGAGCCGCAATTGTGTGGAGCACGTGCAGGCGGGATTGCGTACCCTGGCAGCCACAGTCAACAACGTTCTCAGCTTCCACAGCATGCCCCGTCCGAAGTTTCATGTCGTGGAGGCCGGCGAGTTGCTCAACTGGCTGCTAAATTTCTGCGGTCCGCTGGCGCGGCGTTCTGGCGTGAGTCTCAAGTTAGGAAGTTCCACCATCGGTCTGTCGCTCTGGGGCGACCGCCACGGACTCGAACAAGTGCTGCTGAATCTGGCGCTCAACAGCATCCGGGCCATGCCGGACGGAGGCCTGATTGAAGTTTCCGCCTGCGCCGCAGCCGGGAGTGTTACCGGGCGCGAGGAAGTTGAGATTAGCGTCGCCGATGACGGCCCGGGAATTCCAGCCGAACATTTATCAAAGATCTTCGAGCCCGGATTCAGCACGAGCTCGGGCAGTCCGGGACTGGGACTCGCGGTCTGCCGGCGCATCGTCGAACAGCAGGGCGGAATCCTGCGTGCTGAACGCCGGGCGCCGCGCGGAACGCGAATGTCTTTTGTCGTACCGCGCACTGAATCACCGGAGGCGAGCGCATGAAACGCGTTCTTGTCGTCGATGACGATGCCGGCATGAGGGCGGCGCTCGAGGCCCGCTTCCTGCGCCGCGGTTGGCGCGTAGAAGCCGCGGCCAGTGCCGTCGAAGGGCTCGAGCGTTTCCGGCGCGGCATGCACCCCCTCATTGTCACCGATATCCGCATGCCGGGCCGCACGCCGGAAGAAGACGGGTTATTTCTTCTTCGCTCGGCCCGCGAAATCGCGCCCCACACCGCCGTCATTTTGCTGACTGCTTTTGGCAGCGTTCCCAGCGCAGTCGCGGCCATGAAGGACGGGGCGTGCGACTATCTGATCAAGCCAGTGTGCTTCGAAGAACTGGAGCAAACCGCAGAGCGCATCCTGGAGCGCGCCCGTAATCAGGCCACCGTGCAGAGCGAACTCATCGGTCACTCGCCCGAGTGGCTGGAGGCGATCGCGCGGGCGCGTCAGGCGGCAGCCGCCAATGCGGACGTGCTCATCGAAGCCGAAAGCGGCACTGGCAAAGAGTTGGTAGCCCGCCTCATTCACCGTCTCAGCCCGCGCCACGAGCGTCCGTTTGTGGCCGTGAACTGCGCCGCCTTTCCCGAGGCGCTGCTCGAGAGCGAGCTGTTCGGACACAGCAAAGGCGCCTTCACCGGAGCCAATCAGGCCAAGCCGGGGAAGTTTGAACTGGCGGACGGGGGAACTCTGCTGCTCGACGAAATCGGAGAGATGCCGCTCGCCCTGCAGCCCAAGCTGCTGCGGGCGCTGCAGGAGCGCGAGTTCGACCGCCTGGGCGACACCCGTCCGGTGCGCGTGGACCTGTGCGTGATTGCCACCACCAACTGCCCGCTCCGGACGATGGTGCGAGAGGGAAAGTTCCGCGCCGACCTTTTTTACCGGCTGAATGTCATCCCGCTCACGTTGCCTCCGCTGCGCCAGCGCACCGGCGACATCCGCGAGCTGGCGGGATTTTTTGCGCGTCTGTACGCAATGCCGGGCAAATCCTGCCGGCTCAGCGATGGATTTCTCAAGCGCATTGAAGATCACTCCTGGCCGGGCAACGTGCGCGAACTGGCCAACTGTGTACGGCGCGCCATCGCACTCTCGCCGGGCGAAGAAGTTACGGCCGCGGTGCTCGACGGTTATGAATGGTCCGCAGATGTGCAGCCAGCGGGAACTGCCGCGTTGCGTCCGGGACTCACGCTTGGCGACATGGAGCGCCGGCTGGTCGAAATCACATTGGAGGCGACCGGAGGGAACCGCTCGCGGGCCGCAGAACTGCTGGGCGTCAGCCTGCGCACCGTGCGCAACAAGGTTCGGAGCTACGGCCTGCCCAGCTCGAGCCGTTACGCCAACGACTGACGAGAAGACGACTGACAACAATTATGACCAACACAAACATGATCGATACCGCGATGACCGAAGCTCTCGGCCGCTTTCTGGATGTCGACGTGGCTCGCTACCAGCTGGTGTCGGCCAACCTCGCCAACATCGACACTCCCGGTTACCGCGCGCGCGATCTGGATTTCCGCTCGGAGTTAGCGCGGGCAGCGGCCGACGCAGACTCCAGCTCATCCCACTTGCTTCCCGCAACATACTCTCCCGTAGCCCGCCAGGTGCGCGGGCTTATGGAGCGTCCGGACGGCAATAACGTGTCGGTTGAGCGCGAAAGCCTGCTGCTGGCCGAGGCGCAGATGAAGTTCAATCTCGGAGTGCAATTGCTGAAAGACCAGTTCCACACCATTGCGCTCGCGATCAACTCTGGAGCGACCACGTCATGAACTTATTTGGCATGCTCGAAGCAAGCGGCGGGGCGATGACGGCCGAGCGTTGGCGCGCCGAAGTCGTCTCCGCCAACATGGCCAATGCGGAGACCACGCGCACACCCCAGGGCGGCGCCTATCGCCGGCAACTGGTGGTTTTCCGCGCGCGGTCTGTACCACGATTTCCCTTGTTGCTGGCTGGACTGCGCCAGAATTCTCCGCAGCCCGCGGTCGAAGTGGAGCGCGTGGTGCCCGACACGTCCCCACTGCCGCGGCGCTTCGAGCCCGGACATCCGGATGCCGACCCGCAAGGATATGTCACGTATCCGAATGTGAATCCGGTGATGGAGATGACCGACCTTCTGAGCGCCGTCCGCGCCTATCAGCTCAACGCTGCGGCGGTGCAGGCGGCGAAGAACATGATTCAGCAGTCGCTGCAATTGCTGAGTTGAATCTGAGGAGGACGCTCGATGAATGCGATCGATTCGCTGCGCATCCTGCCAGCCGAAGTGGACACGGCCTCTTTCGGGGCGTCCGCCAGTTCGGAACCCGGCTTCCGCGATGTCTTGCACAGCGCGGTCGACGACATACAAGAACTCGAAGCGCAGGCGGAGACGAAAGTTGCAGGCGTGCTCGGCGGCAACGGGTCGGACGTTCATAGTGCCCTGATCGCAGTGGAGAAGGCGGACCTGAGTTTTCAGCTGATGATGCAGGTGCGAAACAAGATCATATCCGCCTATGAGGAGATTTCGCGCATGCAGTTCTGAGGTCGGGCAGGGTTTCATCAGTATCCGCCCGCTGTGTTAAGCCGTTGAGCCATGGCCGAAAAAACGCAATCCGCAAAAGACGGGCTCGAGCGCCTCAAGCAATTCTTTCAAGGGCTGACGCTCAACCAGCGCTTGCTGCTGGCGGGTGGCACGGTGCTGATTGCCGGAGTGCTGTGGGTTTTTGTGGTGCTGCTGGGCCAGCCGAAATTCGTGACCCTCTATTCCGGCCTGCGTCCGGAGGAGGCGCAGAATCTGGCCAGCCGGCTGGCGGCGAAAAATATTCCGCACCAAGTCTCTTCCGATGGCAGCAGCCTGCTTGTGGCCGACGACAAACTCGATGCCGCACGACTCGAAACCGCCGCGGCGGGCCTGCCGCGCAGTGCGCGCCTCGGATTCGAACTGTTCGATACGCCCAACTGGGCCGGCTCCGATTTCACCGAGAAGGTGAACTACCAGCGGGCGCTCGAGGGGGAGCTCGAACGCACGCTGGCCACGCTGAGTGAAGTCGAGGCGGTGCGCGTCCATCTGGTGCTGCCCCAGGAGTCGCTGTTCACCGAGCAGCAGCATGATGCCAAGGCGGCGGTAATCCTCAAAACCCGCAGCGGGCACCTCTCGGAGCAGGCGCAGCAGGCGATTCCGCAGTTGGTGGCGAGCGCGGTGGACCGGCTGAAGCCCGAGAATGTCACCGTGGTCGATGCCGACAGCAACGCTCCATTACTGCATGATCGCGATGGCGCTGGCGGACGGGCGATGGGTCTCGATGATGAACTCGCCAAGACTGTCGTCCACACGCTCGAACCGGTGGTGGGCGCCGATCACGTGCGCGCCAGCGTGCATGTCGAGTATGAGTTGGGCAGCAGCGAGGACACGCAGGAAACCTACGATCCGAAAGCGACCGCAACTCTCACCCAGGAGCATTCGGAGGAAAGCTCAACCGGAGCCGCTCCGGTCGGCGTGCCTGGCACGGCGAGCAATGTACCATCCGGAAATCCCGCGCCCACGGTGACAGCCAGAGCGGAGCAGTCCACGTCACGCTCCGACGCGACCACATATGCGGTCAGCAAAAACGTCCGCCACAACGTGGAGCCTCCGGGGCGCGTGCGCCGCATCGCGGCCGCGGTTCTCGTCGATGATGCTGTGGACTCAGTCGAGCAGGGCGGAAAGCGTCCGACCACCCGCCGCAAACGCACGCCGGAAGAAATGGATCAGATCAAGCAGCTGGCTTCTGCCGCGCTGGGCATCGACTCGCAACGCGGGGACTTGTTGGCCGTTGAAAATCTTTCCTTCCAGCAAACTGCGGTTGAGCCACTTCCGCCTCCGGCGAAGATCGATCGCTGGCGCCGCCTGATCGAGCCCTGGATCTGGGCTCTTCGCTACGTCGCGCTGGCAGCTCTGTTCCTGGTCGTCTATTGGCTGATCCTCCGTCCGGTGAAGCGGCAGGCGCTGGCAGCTTTTAAGCAGCTTCCGGGCAGTGCGCGTCTGGTGCCGCAGGCAGCCGGAGCCGCTCTCGACGGTTCGCTTCCTGGCCTCGAAGCCGGCGTCCGCGAAGGCGGAAAGCGTGCCAGCCAGCTGAAGAAACTGCTCGCTGAAAAAGTGAAAGCCGAACCTGAATCGGCCAGCCGCCTGGTCGAGGGATGGGTCCATCAGGAGCCGAAGAAATGACGCCCCTGGCCGCGGCGACCCCCTCGCACGCCCCTGTGGGCGCGCGCAAGGCTGCGATTCTGCTCGTCATCCTGGGAGAAGATGCGGCCAGCGAGATCTACCGACATCTTCCACCCGCAGAAGTCGAAAAAGTTACCAGCGAGATCGCCGAACTCAGCTCGGTCGATTCCGAGACGGCGCTTGCCATCCTCGAAGAGTTCGAAAGCCAGATCATGGCTGCCGACGGCTCCGCCCATGGCGGCGCCGCTTATGCCAACAAGCTGCTGCTGAAGGCGTTTGGCGAGGAGGGCGCAAAGGAGCTTCTGCGGCAGGTTGCGGTGGCAGCAGAAAAGAATGCCGCCAGACTGGACTCGCTGCGCAAGGCAGATCCCGAGCAGCTGGCGAAGTTCATTGAAGGCGAGCATCCGCAGACAATCGCCCTGATCCTCGCCCATCTGGAGGCCAAGCAGGCTTCGGACCTGCTCATGCGCCTGCCCGAAGATCTGCGCGCCGATGCGATCAAGCGGCTGGCGCAATTGCGCCAGTTCTCGCCCGACATGGCGCAGCGGGTTTCGCTGGTCCTGCACAAACGCCTGGAAGCGCTCGGAGAGCAGAGCCGCCGCGCCTATGCTGGACTGCGCGGAGTGGCTGACGTAATGAACCGCCTCGAATTGAAGACGGCGAAAACCATTCTGGAGGGCATTGAGAAAGAGGATCCCAAGCTAGCGCTCTCCATTCGCAACCTGATGTTCACCTTTGAAGACCTGGTTTCAGTGCCGGAAGTGGGTATTCGGGAACTGCTCGGCCAGATGGATAAGAAAACTCTGGCCATGGCTCTGCGCGGCGCGTCCGAGGAATTGAAAAACTATATTTTCAAGTCGATGTCCTCGCGCGCGGTCGAAATGCTGAAAGAAGACATGGAAGTGCTGGGCCCGGTGAAGACGCGCGATATTCACAAGGCACAGCTCGAAGCCGTCGCTGTGGCGCGAAAGCTGGAAGCCGAAGGAAAAGTTATGCTCACGCCTGAGGGAGACGATGAGTACGTCACCTAGCCGGGCTCCGCTTAATCCGTCAGCGGGTGTCCCCCCGGCGGCCCTCGAGCCATTTCCTTACGATTCGGTCCCGTCGGAGTTGGCGCGGGGGATCGCGCCCGGTTCGGGCGTTCCTTCGCGCGATCCGCATGACGACGATGAAGCCAGGCTAGCCGCGCGCGAGGTGCAGGCGCGCGCCCGGGGACGCGAAGACGCTCTTGCCGAAGCGCGCAAGGCGTTCGAAGAGCAGCTTGCCCGGGAGCGGTCCCAGTTGGCTGAGATGCTTGGGCAGTTCACCCGCGACCGCGCTGCGTACTTCGAAAGAATCGAGTCCGAAGTGGTTCAGCTTGCCTTGTCGATCGCGCGCAAGATTCTGCATCGCGAAGCCCAGACGGATCCGCTGCTGCTTGCCGGAATCGTCCGCGTCGCGCTCGAACAGATCGACGGCGCCACCGGTGTGACGCTTCGTCTGCATCCTGAGAAGGCTGACGACTGGCGGCGCTATTTCTCGCTGCACGTCGATCCCGCCGATCTGCCCTCCATTGTCGAAGATGCTTCACTGCCGCTCGAACATTGCACGCTGGCAACTTCGATGGGCACAACGAACCTCGGGATCGAAACGCAACTCAAAGAAATCGAGCAGGGCATGATGGATTTGCTGGCGGCGCGTCCCGGAGCCGGGTCATGACCAGCCTTCCTTCTTCGCCGCCAGCATCACTGGCTGCCTTTGCGGCGTGTCTCGAGGAGTGCGCAGCCCTTCGCTGGCAGGGACATGTCACCGAAGTTGTGGGATCGTTGATCGAGTCCGAAGGGCCGTTCTGCTCGGTCGGAGAAGTTTGCCGGATATACGACTCGCGTGGCCGTGTTTTGCCGGGTGAAATTGTCGGCTTCCGGGGCTCCACGGTACTTTCGATGCCGCTCGACAGTACGCGCGGCATTCGATCGGGCGATCGAATCGTAGCCTGGGGATCACGTCCGGCTTTGCGGGTCGGCGATGATTTGCTTGGTCGCGTGATTTCCGGTTGTGGCGAGCCCCTGGACGAACTGACACCTTATCGCGCCCGTGATCGCAGAGCGCTCGATGCGGCTGCGCCGTTGCCGCTCGAGCGCATCTCGATTCGCGAACCGCTCGGCTGTGGCGTGCGCGCCATCGACGGCTTTCTCACCTGTGGCCGCGGACAGCGCATTGGGATCTTCGGAGGCAGCGGGGTGGGCAAGAGCACGCTGATCGGCATGATGGCGCGCAGCACGGAAGCCGATCTCACCGTGCTCGGGCTGGTCGGCGAACGCGGCCGCGAGGTGCGCGAATTTCTGGAACATTCGCTTGGCGACGAGGGCCGCCGCCGCGCCGTGGTGGTGGTCTCCACGTCAGATCAATCTCCATTGCTTCGCATTCGTGCGGCACTGGCCGCCACCGCCGTTGCCGAACACTTCTGCGGGGAAGGCAAGAACGTTCTGCTGGTGCTCGACTCGCTCACGCGTCTGGCGATGGCCCAGCGCGAGATCGGTTTGGCTGCCGGCGAGCCTCCCACGGCGAAGGGCTACACGCCCTCCTGCTTCAGCATGCTGGCCCGCCTGATCGAACGTGCGGGCCGCTTCGGCGCGGGCAGCATTACCGCCTTCTACACCGTGTTAATGGAGGGCGACGATGAACAGGATCCCATCGTTGACGCTGCCCGCGCCCTGCTCGATGGTCACGTGATGCTCGATCGCAAGCTGGCGATCCGCAGCCACTATCCGCCGATTTCGATTCTCGATAGTGTGAGCCGCCTGATGCCGGCAGTGTGCTCGGCTCCTCACCTGCAGAAAGCGCACGAACTGCGCCGGCTGCTGGCCGCATATACTGCGTCGGAAGACTTGATTCGCATCGGCGCGTATCAGAGAGGCAGCGATCCCACCCTCGATAAGGCTCTTGCGCTGGTTCCCGAGCTGCATCGCTTTTTGACGCAGAAACCCAGCGAAGTAGCCACCCTACCCGACACGATTACGAAGATTCTCGCCCTGCCGAGTTGAATGCCATGGCCTTCCGGTTTCCGCTGCAGGCAGTTTTTCATCTTCGACAGAGCATCGAGCACCAGCAGGAAATGCTGTTGCGTGCGGCCAATCAGCGCGTGGGGCGGGTGCGACATCTGCTGGAGCAACTCGATCAATGCCAACGGCAGGCGGAACTACTCAGCTCGGGGGAATTGACGAGCGGCACAACCGCAGCAGAACTGCATCTCTCAGTCATGAAGCAGAATGCGTTGCGTTCGGAGCGCAAAAATCTGGAACGCGAACTCGCCCGCGCCGAAAATTCGCGCGACCAGCAGCAGCAAGCGTTCCGCCAGGCCCGCCAGCAGCGCGAGATGATGCAAAGTCTACGCGAGCACCAGTTCAGGGAATATACGCGCCGCGAAAATCGTCAGGAGCAGCGCCGGTTGGACGATCTCTTCCTATTACGCAAATCGTTACGCCAATCGCATCTTCGCAGCGATAAATGAACACATAGACAGAAGATGCCTACGCCGTGGGCAGGCTTTGCCCAGTCAGATACACCCCTGCTCCTTCTCGTCTCCATCGGCAGAACTCGGATTGACTTGATTTCAGAGAAGTTTGTTCCGGCAGTGGCTCATGCTCGCGGGCGGGTTGAGAGTGGTGGACAACATGCAGTAGAACGAGCGAGTTTCACAGACGACTCGTGAGTTCCTGCGTACAGTTCGTGCTGAATGCCCTAAGCATGGCCGCCTCCGGCGCGGCGAGTGGACAAAACCCGCTCGCGACAGCGTCACTTACTTTTGCCGAACTTTGCGGAGCGCAAATGGCCGAAGTCGCAGGTGCGGCCTCGCCCGCCACGACTCCGACGGAGAATCCAAATGCTGCGGTAACGTCGCTCGCGCAGCTGGGGACATCGCTTTCGCTTCCGTCCGCGAAAACAAAAGCCACATCCCAAAACAGTTCCGCGGACGTGCAGCTTACAGCAGCGAGCTTGGCGATTACGCTTCCTCTTGCCTGTCTTGTGACGCCGTCTCCGGAACCAATGTCGAATGGTCCGTCGAGCGACTCTGAGGCGGAAGACGCAACGAGTTGCACTCAAGCATCCGACTCTTCTTCCGCAGTTCCACTACCGGTAGGATTGTCCGGATCGCCGAAGGCCGACAACGTTGGGAACCGTGCGCGGACTGATGTACTCAATCAGTTCACAATCGAATCGCCTCAATCGATGTCATCGAAGTTCGACAATCGTTCCCAACCGGCCACAACTGACTCGGGCGACTCATCGAACCCGTTGGCGCCAACGCCGACAGTTGCGGAGCAATCTAACCCGCAGGGTCAAACCAGCGACCCAAACCGATGGACTCAAACGACCGTCGCGGAGATATCTTCAGGAGTCGAGTCTGCTTCTGGATCACCGCTCTCCGCCATCCCGGAGGCTGGTGGCGCGCAGGCCTCGAGCGCCAGTGACACGCTCATCGCCCCAAGTAGCAACGCGGGGGGAGTCGCGGTTGTGAACCAAAGTCCTGAGCAGCAAGGGCAGGCTGCGATTGCCAGCATTGGGCCCGTGATGTCTCAGCCTGAAGGGGAAACTCCGCAGAATGGAGCAGGCCCTGTTCGCCCGAATGTCGCATCGGTGAAGGTTCCCTTAACTGTGCACGTGGCGACGGGGGCAGGACCGTCTCCAGGCACAAACGATTTGTCAGTGTATCCTCCGAAGACTGCCTCGGGATCGGCAGGGTCTAGCCTGCCGTTTCCAACCTTGTCAGCCACGGTTCACCAGGCGGCCTCTATTCAGAATCTGCCGCCGGTGGCAACGCATATCAGCAATGTTTCTCTGGCGTCGACGACTTCATTTGTTGAAGCGCGAGGGCCGAAGCCATCGTCGACGAACGCAGCAAGCGCGAATTCTGCTTCTCATGGCTCTTCGCAGACGAGTTCGGTTACGGCCTCCAGCAAGAGCTCTCAATCCAATGCCGATGGCGGAAGCTCATCCGACAATTCGCAGCATAAAGAGGCAACCGCCAGCGCATCGACTCCATCCGCTCCGTCCCTTGCAAGTCCTTCTGTGCCATCCTCGGCAGCCGACGTTTCTCAGTCGCTGCCGGCGGTCGCCGCGGTTGCAGGAGGAGCACCGGCTAACCCGCAGTCTACTTCGAGTTCTTCGGTGCGACCGGATGCCCCGGCGAATCCGCACGAGCCGGTTTTGAGTTTTCCGCCCGATGCGTCGCATGCACCGGTTCCCCCCGGTCCGGTGCAGATGGCGCAAATGGTGAGCCGGGCCGCGCAATCGGAGATGCGCATCGGGATGAATACGTCTGAGTTCGGCAGCGTGGAAGTGCGCACGTTCGTGCATGCCAATGATGTCGGCGTGCAGATCGGCAGCGAGCGCGGCGATCTTCGGTCTCTGCTCTCGACCGAGATCCCCGGTATCGCGAATACGTTACAGCAGCAGAACCTCCGCCTCACCCAGGTGAACTTCCACCAGCAAGGGTTTTCCTTCACCGGCAATTCGCCGGGCGGCGGAAATCCGCAGCCTCGGTCGTTCGCCACAAAGTCAAACGCATTGGCACCTTCCGGGCCGGAAATTTCGCCGGAATCCAATCAGATGGAAACGCCGAGAAGTTCCGGGACTTCCGGTCTCAGCGTACTCGCTTAAAGGAGACCTATGAACACAATTCATCCAGTTCTTCCGCAGACAGCCGACAGTGGGAGTACAAATTCCGGTAGCGGCAGCAGCGGTAGCGGGCTTCCGGATTCGACCGGGCTGAACAACATGTTTCTGCAGCTGCTGGTGGCGCAACTGCAGAATCAGAATCCGCTGGATCCCATGGATCCGACTCAATTTGTCAGCCAGCTCGCGCAATTCAGTGAGCTCAGCGAGGTCACGCAGATCGATCAGACTCTACAGCAGATTACGTCATCCGGGTCCAGCTCTACGACCGGGTCGGGAAGCAGCGGCACGAGCGGAAGTGGCAAGACGTCGGGCGCTACGAACGCAACCACGTCCTCGTCGACGACACCAGCCGTGGTCTCGTCAGCCGCGACCGCCGCCGAATCCGTCGTGCCCAGTCTGACTTCTCCTATACCTTCGATTCTCAATCAACGCATTCAAGGAGTCTTCTAAATGCCAAATTTTTCGATCCCTCTTTCCGGGCTTACCGCCGAATCGACAGCACTGTCGACGATCGCCAACAACCTTTCCAACCAGAACACGACCGGCTACAAGGACAAGGTCGTGTTGTTCAACGACCTCTTCTACCAAAACCTTGGAACCTCAGGCTCGGGCGATCCGATCCAGATGGGCGCCGGGACGGAAGTCGGAGCGACCCCGTCGTTATTCACACAGGGCAGCGTAAGTGCAACGGGGGTGCCCACCGATGTTGCGATTCAGGGCACGGGATTTTTCGCGGTCCAGGACACGAGTGGAGTGATCAGCTACACGCGTGCCGGAAACTTTTCAGTCGACAACAACAATTTCCTGGTGACGTCGAGTGGCCAACAGGTTTTGGGGTATCCCGCGGTGAATGGTGTGATCAACACTGGCGCGGGAATTGCGCCCCTGCAGTTGGGAGCGGGAACGATCAGCCCACCCACGGCAACGACGAATGTCCAGCTGACTACAAATCTCAACGCGGCCGCGAAGGTGGGAGACACGTTCTCGACTCCAATTACCGTTTACGACTCGCTCGGAGCCAGCCACGTTCTCACCTTCACGTACACCAACACTGGGCCGGGAGCGTGGGATTATTCGATCACGATTCCTGCGGCCGATGTCGGGGCAAGCGGAAATCCCGTCGTCGTGCAAAACGGGACCCTAGCCTTCGATTCGAATGGGAAGCTGACCACACCCGCCACGGACGTGGCCAACATCACCATCGGAGCAGGCACAACTGGAGCGCTGGCCGACGGCGCCTCGGACCTGACGTTTACCTGGCAGCTCTACAACAACGGCACGGGCCTGATGACGCAGGTTGCCGCTCCCAGCAGCACTTCGTCAACAAACCAGAATGGCGCCGGTAGCGGCTCGCTGGTGAACTTCAGCATCGGGTCCGACGGCACCATTACGGGATCGTTCAGCAACGGGAAAACGCAAGCGCTCGGACAGCTGGCGCTGGCGACATTTGCCAATAATGACGGCTTGCAACTGGACGGCAACACGGATTTCAGTCCGACGCTCGCGTCTGGACAAGCGGTGGTGGGAGCTCCCGGCACCGGCGGGCGCGGAACATTGTCGGGCGGAGCGCTGGAACTGTCCAACGTGGACATTGCCACGGAGTTCGCCAATCTTATCGTCGCGCAACGCGGTTTTGAAGCCGATGCCAAAGCTGTCACGACGTTTGATCAGATCACGCAAGACACCATCGCATTGAAGCAGTAATCCTGGTTCATCCGACGGGGCGCCGACCGACAGACAAGAGCCGGCGCTCCGATCTGGTGAAAGCAGAATGAATGTGGCCTGCGTTTCGGGCCACAAAGATTAAAGCAATCTCATGAAGTCCCTCTAATCTGTGTGAGGTTTGTTGGTTTGCATTGGGTTCATCCGCATCTGCCATTGTTGATTTCAAGGGACAAACGCGCTGCACTTACTATGTCCTTTCGTGCCTTTCACGGGCATATCGATTGCTTCTCGGTAGCGCATGCCCGAAGAAGTACTTCCAACTGAGAAAGAAGCCCGCCCGCCGCGATGGCGCACTTTAGCCGTTCTGTTCGCATTGCTGATTGGGGCCGGGGCCGGACTGTGGATGTGGATGAGCCGCGGCAGCGACCCCCCGGCGGAATCCGCGAACCTATCGCCGGTCCGCTCCACGCTTCATCTGGAGACATTCGTTCTCAACCTGGCTGATCCGGACCAGCGCGCGTATCTGCGCGTGGGCATTGATCTCGGAATCAACCAAGATCTGAAACACGCACAAGAGACAGTTTCGACCGCACAAATACGCGACGCCATTCTCGGCGTCCTGGCCGAGGCGAAAGCCGACGATCTTATGACCTCGGCGGGAAAAGACAAGCTGAAGCAGGACCTGTTGCGCGTGCTGAAGGAACGTGTACCGCAGCTTGGAGTCGAAGAGGTTTATTTCACCGAGTTTCTGATTCAACGCTAGTTAAAGAGGGGAAAGCATGTCCGCCGCCGCTGCACCGACGGTCCAAAAGAAGGCCCAGGACTCAACCCGTGCGCCGGAAACTACGCTGGCCGGGGAAGACACCCGCTGGGCGCCGGTACTTGGCCTGCGATGCGAGATCACGGTAGATCTGCCTGTCCCGGAATTCTGCGTTGCTGATTTTTTCGCGGTGCGGGTGGGGAGAATTCTAGGCACCGGCTTCGGCGTGGGCCGCGATGTCCCCATACGCGTCAACGGAACCTTGATCGGCTGGGGCGAACTCGAAGCGGCTGGCAAGAAGCTGGCCGTGAGGCTGACGGAGTTGGCATGACGCTCGCCTCCATCGCGCTCGCTGTGCAATCTCGATCGCATCGAGCAGGCTGGCTCGCCCGGATCTTACGGCGATCGTGGTGCACTCTGACCCAACTTCGCGCGCGCCGTCCGCGCCGGTTGCGCTTGTGCGAGAGCTTGCCTCTCGGGGAGCGCCGGTTTGTCGCCGTCATTGAGTTCGATCAGGCCCGTTTCCTTGTAGGAGGCACGTCGGGCTCATTGGTCTTACTGAGCCGTTTGGAAGATGAAGGCCCCGGCCATGCGAGCGAGCCAGTCGCTGGCAGCGGGCAGGAGGAGCTTTGAAACGTTTCGGACGCGCTCTTCGGTTGCTGCCGGCGTGGCTCTTAACTTCCTCCGCCGCGTGGGCTGGAGTGATCCGGCCGCGGCATGTCTCGGGCCTGCACTGGACCGCGCCGGGCGCATCGGGATCGGTGCCATGGAACATCGTTGTCCTGCTCACGCTGCTGACGCTGTTGCCCGCCCTGGTCGTGGCTGTGACGCCATTCGCGCGCCTGCTGGTGGTGTTTCACTTTCTTCGCCAGGCGCTCGGCACGCAGACCGCGCCCAGCAACCAGACTCTGATTGGGCTGTCGCTGGTGCTGACCTATTTTCTGATGCGGCCGGTGGGCGCATCGATTTATCAGTCCGCCGTCCTGCCGTTTCAGCAGGGCCGGATCGATGCCTGGGAGGCGCTCGAGCAGGGCACGCCGCCCCTGCAGCATTTCATGCTGAAATTTGCGCGCGAGAAAGACATCGCCTTGTTTCTGGACATGGCGCAGGCTCCGCGCCCGGCGCGGCCCGAGGACGTCCCGATGCGGGTAGTCGTGCCGGCTTACATCCTCTCGGAACTGAAGACCGGATTTCAGATTGGCGCGGCGCTGTTTCTGCCTTTCCTGGTGATTGATCTGGTGGTCGCGGCGGTCACGACTTCAATCGGCATGCTGCAGTTGCCGCCGGTGGTCATCTCAACCCCGCTGAAGATCATGCTGTTCGTCATGGTGGACGGCTGGAACCTGCTGGTGGGCTCTCTGCTCAAAAGTTTCACCTGAGGAGGAATACGGAAGTGGGATCGGAATATATCGTCGGGATCATGCGCCACACCATCGTGACCGCTTTGTGGATGGGAGCGCCGCTGCTGATCGTGGCCACATTAGTGAGCCTATTGATCAACATTGCGCAAGTGCTGACCTCGCTGCAGGAGATGACCGTATCGACTGTGCCCCGCTTGTTTGCCGTGGCGGCGGCCGCGCTGTTGCTGATGCCATGGATGGCCCACCGGCTGTCGGTGTTCACAGTGCAGGTGCTGGCCGACTTCCGGCCATTCCTGCGCTGAGCTACGGGATAAAGCGGTTGTGAATTGCTGATGGTTTTCGATTGTTTATGACGCTTGACCTCATCCAATTGATCGCTGCGGCCGTGTTCGTTGGAGCGCGTGTTTCCGGACTCATGGTGTTCTGTCCGTTTCTAGGGAGCGATGCCATTCCGGCGCCGCTCAAGGCCATGCTCACGGTGTTCGTGACCGCTCTTCTCTACCCTTCGCGCAGCGCGGTGCAACTCAAGCTTCATTCCTGGGAGTGGGCGGGTGTTGCGCTATCGGAGGTCTTCATCGGGCTGGTGCTTGGACTGGCCGCGAACTTTCTGATGGAAGCTCCCATGCTCGCCGGTCAGATTCTGGGAATGCAGATGGGGTATTCGCTGGCCACACTGTTCGACCCGCAGACCCAGGCCGACACGCCGGTTCTGGGCGAACTGCATCGCCTGGGCGCGCTGCTGATTTTTCTGCAACTCGACGTGCATCACTGGCTGCTGCGGGCGGTGGAGAAGAGTTTTGTATATCTCCCGGCCGGCGCTTCGCTCGCGAATTACGCCGCCAGCGGACTGCTGCACGCCGCGGGCGGAATTTTTCTCGCGGGCTTGCAGATTGCCGCGCCCGCACTGGTGGCCACGTTGATCGCTGATGTTGCCCTGGGATTTCTCGGCAAGGCGTCGCCGCAGCTTCCGGTTCTTTTTGTCGGGCTGGCGGTCAAGAACCTGCTCGGCCTGACGGTTCTGATCGCGGTGGTTGCGTACTGGCCGGAGCGTTTCGCGCGCGGCTTTGCGACCTCGATTGCGCTGGCGGAAAGGCTGCTGCATTTGACGCACTAGAACGAAGCAAGAAGAGAATTCATGGCCGACCAGAACAAAACCGAACGGGCGACACCGCGGCGGCGCCAGAAGGCGCGTGAACAGGGACAAGTTGCCCGCAGCCGCGATCTGGTCGCCGGACTTGGGACGATCACGGCCATTGCGGTGCTGGGCTGGCAGATGCCGCGCTTCACTGCAGCGTGGCGCGGCCTTTTGCGGGAGCAACTCAACTCGGCGACGGCAGGCCCGGATCCGTTTCTTGTCCTCTGGCGTGGGGGTCTGGGTTTATTTGGCGGCGTGGCCCTCGCTGCGGGCTGCAGTTGGCTGGCCGCGACGGTGGGCGGCATTGCCCAAGGCGGGATGGTCTTCGCCCCTTCCGCGCTCGCCCCCACCCTCAACCGTCTCAGCCCCGTGTCGCGCCTGCAGCAGCTCTTCTCGCTCAGCGCAGTCAGCCGCATGCTGAAGACCTTGCTGCCTACCGCTGCCATTGTGTATCTGGCAACGCTGGTTCTCTCCCGCGACTGGATGTCGCTGCTCGGCCTCGCTCGCGGCAGCCGCGGCGGACTACTGGCCTTTACGGCCGCGCACCTGTTCGAACTTGCCTGGAAATCTTCGCTGGTGCTGCTGATCTGGTCGGCGGCGGATTATTCGCTCGAGCGCTGGCGTCACGAAAACCAGCTGAAGATGAGCCGCCAGGATCTGCGGGACGAGTTCAAGGAGACGGAGGGCAATCCGGCCGTGAAGATACGCATCCGGAGGCTGCAGCGGCAGGCCCGGCGGCGCCGGATGTTGAAAGACGTGGAGCGCGCTGCGGTCGTTATCACTAATCCTACGGAGTTTGCCATTGCGCTCGAATTCAATCTTGAGATGGAAGCGCCGGTGGTGGTCGCCAAGGGACGCAATTTGTTGGCGGCGCAGATTCGAGAGGTTGCGCTCTGGCATGGCATTCCGCTGGTCGAGAATCCGCCCCTGGCGCACGCGTTGTATCGTGCCGTCGAAATTGGGCAGGCGATTCCCCCCAAGCTTTACGCCGTCGTCGCGGAGATTCTGGCCGCGATCTGGCGGGCCCAGGCCCGAGCGGAGCGCCGCGCCGGACAGGCCTCCACAGCGGGGAGGAGTTAAGCGATGGCTGCTGCTCCTCCCACAACAAGCGCAGTCGCCGGCCGCGCCACCTCGGCCAGCGAATGGATTGTCCCCGTCGCCGCTGTCGTTCTGATTTTCGTGATGCTGGTACCGCTTCCGAGCCTGCTGCTTGATCTTCTGCTGGCGCTCAGCATCACGGCGGGCGTGCTCGTGTTGCTCTCGGCCGTCCAAATTCTGCGTCCATCGCAGTTTTCGGTTTTCCCAAGCCTGCTCTTGCTGCTAACTCTGTTCCGTCTCTCGCTGAATCTGGCCTCGAGCCGGCGCATTCTGCTGCATGGAAACGAAGGCATATCGGCCGCCGGGCGGGTGATTGAGGCCTTTGGGTCGTTTGTGGTTGGTGGGAATTATGTCGTCGGCTTCGTGATTTTCATCGCCCTGATTGCCATTCAGTACATCGTGGTGGCGCACGGCGCCGTGCGCACGGCCGAGGTCACGGCAAGGTTCACCCTGGATGCCATGCCCGGCAAGCAGATGGCGATCGACGCCGATCTCAATGCCGGGTTGATCAACGAAGCGCAGGCCCGCGCGCGGCGCGAGCAGATCGCCCGCGATGCCGAGTTCTATGGCGCGATGGATGGCGCGGCGCGTTTCAACCAGCGGGACGCCATTGCCACGATCCTGATCACCGCGATCAACATCATTGCCGGATTCCTGATCGGCGTTTTCCAGCTCGATATCCCTTTCCGCGAAGCGCTCAAAACCTACACCGTGCTCACTGTCGGCGACGGCCTGGTCACCATGATTCCGTCGTTATTGGTTTCGATGGCCGGAGGGATGGTAGTGACTCGTGCGTCCTCGGACGCGACGCTCTCCGTCGATGTCGGACGGCAACTGTTCTCGCGGCGTCCACTGCTGATCGCCTCCGCCGTGATGTTGTCCCTGGCGGCGATTCCAGGACTGCCCAAGTTCTCCTTTGTCCTGCTCTCGGCGGCCACCGCCTTTCTAGCCTGGCGCACCCGGAAACGCGTCCCGGAAATCTCCCCCACTGCCGCCGCCGAGAAAAAGCCGGCGAAAGATTCCGTCGAGGATCTGCTGAAGCTCGACGAGTTGAGCCTGGAAGTCGGCTATGGACTCGTGCCCCTGGTTGATCAGAACCAGGGCGGCCAGCTGCTGGCCCGCGTCAAGGCCCTCCGCCAGAACCTGGCGCAGCAGCTCGGCTTCATCGTTCCCCCGGTGCACATCACCGACAACGTGAGACTGAAGCCGCGCGAGTATGTCATCTCTCTGCGGGGAGTGGAGATCGCACGCTGGGAGATGTTGCAGGACCACATGATGGCCATCAGCTCGGAAGCCGCGCCCCGCCCGCTTCCCGGAATAGCGACGAAAGAGCCGGCCTTCGGAGTCGCCGCCTTATGGATCACGGCCGCATTGCAGAATCAGGCGCTGGCCTCTGGCTACGCCGTCATCGACCAGACCTCGGTTCTGGCGACCCATCTGGCCGAAGTGGTAAAGCAGCACGCCCACGAACTACTCAGCCGGCAGGAGGTCAAACGGCTGCTCGACCGGCTCGCGGAGAGCCATCCCAAGCTGGTCGAGGAACTGGTCCCGAAAATTCTCAGCCTCGGCGAAGTACAGAAAGTTCTGCAGCAGTTGCTGCGCGAGCAGGTATCGATTCGTGATCTGCCCGCAATTCTCGAGACGCTGCTCGATGTTTCCCCCTCGAGCAAGAATCCGGTTGTGCTGGTCGAGTCGGTGCGGCAGTCGCTGGGGCGCGCTCTGGTGCGTCCATTGCTTTCCGAAAGCGGGAACCTGCGCGTGGTCACGCTCGATCACGCGCTTGAAGAAGAGCTCTCGCGCAGTTTGAGCGGGCAGCTTCCGCCCGCGGGAACTCCCGGACTGCAGCCGCCCTTCGCCCGGCGCGTGCTCGAAGGCCTGCGCCGCCTCGCGGGAGAGCAGGTCGCGGTCGCCAGCCCGGTGCTGCTCTGTTCGACGCCGGCACGCTATCACCTGAAGCGGCTGCTCGAACCGTTCCTTCCCAAGGTGGTTGTGCTGTCGCCGCTGGAAGTGCCTCCAGTGATCGAGCTGCAGTCGATTGGAGTGCTGCGATGAGAAAGATGCGAGTTTTTTCTGGTGATCGGAGCTGAGAGAGAGCTATGAGCCGCAACACCGCGAATGCCTACACCGCCTGGCAGGACAAAGAAGATCGCGACCGCATCCTGCTCGAACAGCTGCCCCAGGTCCGCTATCTGGCGCGGCGCATCCACGAGCGCCTGCCGCGGCACGTGCCGCTCGAAGATCTCGTGCATGCCGGCGTCATTGGGCTGATCGATGCACTCAACAAATTCGACATCTCCAAGCACGTGCAGTTTGGCTCGTACGCCAAGTTCCGAATCCGCGGCGCCATTCTGGACAGCCTGCGCGAGCTCGACTGGGGCCCGCGTGAGTTGCGCCGCAAGGCCCGGCGGGTGGAAGAGGCGCACCGCAAGCTCAGTCTGGAATTGAGCCGTGCTCCGGGGGAAAACGAGATGGCGGCCGAACTGGGCATGACCCTGGCGGAATTTCAGCGGCTGCTGACCGAACTCGACTCTCTCGAAGTGGGCAGCCTCCGCGTGGAGTCGCCGTGGGACGGCAAGGAAGAAGACTTGTGCGACTATCTGCCCAACGCGCCCGAAGACACGCCCTTTTTCCGCTGCCTGCGCTCGGAAATGAAAAGCCTTCTGGCGCGTGTGATTGCTGAACTGCCGGAGAAGGAGCAGCAGGTGCTCTCGCTCTACTACTTCGAGGAACTGACCATGAAGGAAGTGGGAGCAGTGCTTGGCATCGGCGAATCACGAGTCTCGCAGATTCATTCGCTGGCAGTCGTTCGCCTGCGGACACGCCTGGAAGAAATCATGTCTAGCAAGGAAGGACGCTCCGCGGCGCAGGCCGCAGGGCAGTAGTCGTGCATGGAAAAAGTTCTCAATCAGGAAGAGATCGATGCCATGGTCCGGCAGGCCCGGGGCGGCGGGCAGTTGCTGGTCCGGCAGGCGACCGAGCCGCAGGTGGAACCCTGGGACGTGCGCCGCGCCGGGCAGATTGGGCGCGAGCAGCTGCAGGCCATCACGCTGCTGCATGAAGGGTTCGCGCGCAACCTGACTCATTCGCTCGCTGCCTATCTGCGTGTGGTTTTCTCGGCGGCGTTGGTTTCGGCCGAGCATCTTACCTATCAACAGTTTCTGCAAAGCGTTCCCGAAACAACGTATCTGGCCTCCTGCCGGCTGGATCCGGTGGAAGCCGGCGCCGTCCTGCAACTCGATCTCAAGGTTGCGCTGCCCATTGTCGACCTGTTGCTGGGGGGTGAAGGCAAGAACCTGGCCGCGACGCGCGCCATCACCGAAATTGAAGAGCAGATTCTGGACAGCGTGGCCCGCATCATCTGCCGTGAGCTGGGCGCGGCGTGGCAGGCCCTTGCCCTCGAGGTGCGGTTCGAAGGGCGCCTGGAACCGGGCGAGGCGCAACGCCTCATGCCTCCGGAGGAAAAGACGCTTTCGCTGAGCTTTGAAATTAGCATGCCCGAGGTGCGCGGCGGGCTCAATCTGGTGGTTCCCGCCACGGTCTCGAATGCATTGCTGCGCAAGATTTCTGCTGACTGGGGTCCGCGCCGACGGCGGGACTCCGCCGACTCCCGCGAGCGGCTTAAACGACATCTGGAGCGATGTGTGTTTGAAGCCGAGCTGGGAGCCAAAGACCTGCGGTTGGGCGTCGGTACTCTTGCCAACCTTGCTCCGGGTGCGGTGCTCCGCTTTGACCGTCCCGCCAACCAACCGGCGTCGCTCGGGATCGCCGGCAGCGAATTGTTCCAGGCGATGCCGGTGCGGTGCGAGTCGAAGCGCGCCGCTCGGGTGCTTTGCTCCGTGCCGCAGGCCGCGGCCAAAAACAAGGAGAGGGCGAAATGAGTGCAGCGATTCGCGAGCCCGCAGCGTATCTCGAGATCTGGCGCGATGTGCTCTCGCACGTGCTTGGGGAAATCGCCTCGACTCCGGTTTCCTGCGTTCTGGCGAAAGAGTCTCCTTCCGAGCTGCCGGCGCCTGCGGAAGGCGATCTGTGGATTCTGGTCTCGGCGCTAGGCTCCCTCCGCGGTGAGATGGGTATTCGTATTCCGCAGGCGTCGGTCGTTCGCCTGGCGCAGTTCTTCACCGGCGAGCCCGCATCTGCCGACACCGCCATTGCTGCCGATCATCGCGATGCCGTACTGGAGCTGCTGCGCCAGACAAGCGGCCTCGTGGTGACGGCCGCCAAAGCCAGCTGGGGCGAAATTCAGCTGCACCTCGATTTCACTCCGTCATCCCCCTCGTGGCCGAGTTCCTATACCGCCTGGCTTCGGCTCGACCGACCGGGAGAGGTCATTCTGGAAGTGCACTGCAGTGTAGCGCTCACCGCGGCCCTGGACTCGGAGCCGATCGAGAGTTCGCAGCCGGCTCCGGTCCCCCCTGCTACTCCTCCTGCTACAGCTGTGCCTGCCCTGCTTCCGCAATCGAATGAGCCAGCGCCCGTCCATCTTGACCTCCTCATGGGTGTTGAACTGGGGGTCACTCTGCGGTTTGGCAGTCGCCATCTGCTGCTGCGGGATGTGCTCGACCTGAATCCCGGCTCGGTGGTGGAGCTCGATCGCGAGGTGCAGGAACCGGTGGACCTGCTGCTCGACGGTCGCGTCATCGCGCGCGGCGAAGTGGTGGTGCTGGAGGGCAATTACGGTTTGCGCGTGACCGAAGTTGCGCCGCAGGGAGCTTGAGCCATGGCAGCCGGTACTCTCCATTTGCACGCGCTGCGGCTGGCTTGGAGCGGTTTCTGGCGCAGCCGGCGTCCTCAGCCCTGCTGCTCCCATCTGGAGCGATCGTGGCAGCGCCTAGTACCACGCCGTCCAGTGGTCGTGATCGACGGCTTTCGGTATTGTCTCGAGCGCTGCCTGGAGCAGGGACTAACCGAAAGGCTGCTTCGCACTCGATTGACGCCAAGGCCAAGCTCTGTTGCGCATCGCGTTCCTTTGGGATTGGTGCTGTTGTCGCGGCAGCAGCTGACCGAAGGGCAACTGGAGGCTGCGCTCGCGGCGCAGCGCGAAGCCGGCAGAGGGCGTATTGGGGAATGGCTGCAAGCCCTGGGATATGCGACCGAGGAGCAAGTGTTGGCGGCGCTGGCGCGGCAGTGGTCGTGTCCCATCGTGCGGCCTGCGGCGGTCATTGCGGCAGCGCCATGCATACCCCAGATCCCGGTCGGTCTCCTTGAAGCCTTCCAGATGCTCCCGTTGAAATACGTTCCCGCGAGCTCGACGCTGTATCTGGCCTTCGGCGATCGTCCGGATTACACGGTCCTTTACGCGATCGAGCGAATGCTGGGTTGCCGCACCGAGCCTTGCCTGGCGCTGCCGGGCTTCGTCCGGGCAGGCCTTGAGCCGCTCGCAGCGCGCCGCAGAGAAAATGAGATCGGGTTTGCCCGAGTGCCCGACGATATGGAATGCGCGCGCTTCATCACCAGCTATTGTGAACGAATCGGCGCCACTGAGATCCGGCTGGCCGCCTGCGGGCCGCATTTGTGGATTCGCCTGTTGCGGAGTTCCCGCTTGCCCCTCGATCTGGTGTTGCGCGCAAGCGAACCGCACCGGCCGCAGCATCCGCGCGAGAACTTGGAAGCTGGTAATGCACCCGTATATTTCAAACCTCTTATCGAATCTGGACATCCGTTTGCTTTCTAACCCTGCAGGCACTTCTCTATGGACAGCGGCTATTACGCAGCCTGCGCCGGATTCGCCGCCCAGGCGCAGGCTCTTGAACTCATCGCCAATAATCTGGCTAATTTGGGCACGACCGGATACCGGGGCCAGCGGGCAACGTTCCGATCGCTCATGGCCGGCGGCGGAATGGTGGCTTGGAATCCGGTAAATAGCGCGGTGAACGACTTCGGGGTGCTGGGCGCGAGCCGCACAGATTTGGCTTCAGGGAGCCTCACCGCAACCGGCAATCCGCTGGATCTGGCGGTCGCCGGCCAAGGATTTTTTGTGGTGAAGTCGGGGCAGCAGGTCTTGTACACGCGCAATGGGAGCTTCCACCGTTCGCAGGTCGGACAACTCGTGACGGCCCAGGGCGATCCGGTGATGAACGGCCAGAATCGTCCCGTCACGTTGCCCAATGGCGCGGTAGCGGTCAGCGCGGATGGCACCATTTCGGTAGATGGTGCAGTGGTCGACCAGCTTCGGCTGGCCGAGTTTTCCCCCGATACGAACCTCCAGTCGCAGGGAAATGCGCTCTACTTGGCCCCGCAGGGCGCAGAGCTTCCGCCGGCGGCCAGTTCGGTGCGGCAGGGCATGCTCGAGGAATCGAATGTCAGCCCGGTCGCAGCGGTGGTCGAGCTGATTACCATCCAGCGCAATGCGGAGATGATGCAGCGTGCGCTATCGCTGTTCGACAGCCAGATGAATCAGACGGCGGCGCAGGACCTGCCGCGGGTTTAGCAATGCGTCGCCCGTGAAGGAGAGAGAAATATGATTCGCGCACTTTATACGGCGGCCAGTGGAATGATGGCGCAGGAGACCAATCTCGATAACGTGGCCAACAACCTGGCCAACTCGAGCACCGCCGGATTCCGACGTCGCCGCATGCAGTTCGAGGACCTGGTCTACCAGAACATGATCATGCCCGGTGCGGCGGCCTCGCAGCAAACGACGCAGGTGGCCGGACTTCAGGTGGGACTGGGCACGCGTACGGCTGCTTCGGAGATCATCCAGCTACAGGGCGATTTCAGCCAGACCGGCAATCCGCTCGATCTGACGATTCAGGGCCAAGGATTTTTCCAGGTGCTGCTGCCAACGGGCGAGACCGCTTACACTCGCGCCGGCAGCTTTCACCTCGATGGCCAGGGAAATCTGGTCACGCAGGATGGCGATCCGGTGCAACCCGGCATCACAATCCCTCCCGGCGCAACGTCGATCACCGTCGCGCAGGATGGCACCATCAGCGTGACACAGCCCGGGCAAACCGCAGCGCAGCAAGTGGGATCGCTGCAATTAGCCTTGTTCAACAATCCCGGAGGATTGAATTCGACCGGCAGCAATCTGTTTCTGGCCACCACGGCTTCGGGCGATCCGGTGATCGGGACGCCCGGCGGGAGCGAAGGCCTGGGTTCGATCGAGCAAGGGATGGTCGAGCAATCGAATGTCAGCGTGGTGGACGAGTTCGTGCAGATGATCGTGGCGCAGCGTTCCTATGAGGCGAATTCGCGGGTGGTGAACGCCGCCGACCAGATGCTGCAGGACATCAACACACTGGGACGTTAGGCAAGGACTCGCGATGAACAGATTTCTCATTTGCGCAGGCCTCGCAGGGCTGATGCTGCCCGGTTCACAGGGTCGAGCCGATTGCGCCGTCAACGTGCGTTCGAGCGTAGAGGTTGCTGCTGCTCCTTTCTCCTTGGCGGATCTGCTTTCCCCTGCTTCGTGCCGTGAGGTACTCCAATCAGCCGCGCGGATTCCATTGGGATACGCTCCGCTTCCCGGCAGCGTGCGCGTGCTGACCGGCGAAGAGGTCCGCAGTTGGATCGATCGCGCGGCGAGCCTGGCTCATATTCGGGTACAGGTCAGGGTGCCTGAACGAGTGAGCGTGCGGCGTTTGGGCACGCAGCTATCGTGTCGGGAGATCACACTCAAGACCGCTTCCGCCGATTCGATCGAGGCGGCCGCCTGCAGTTCCGCCGGACGCATACCCGCCGATGCCCCGCTGGCGTTGGCCTCAAGCTGGTGGAATCCGGTGCTGGCGAACTGGGAAGCCATCGCACGCTGTGCTCGTCCCCGAGATTGTGTTCCGTTCCGGGTTCAACTCACCGGGCCGGTTCTTTCATCCATGCGGAAGCCAGCGCTGCGGACGCGAGCGGCCATGGTGGTGCGTCCCGGGCAGAACGTGATGCTGATCTCGAACGAAAATGGAATCCAAATCTCGGCACGCGCCGTCTGCCTTGATCGGGGCGGGTTGGGGGACTTGGTCCGGGCACGGATTGCTCCCGGCGCGCGCGTCGTCGAGGCGCGCGTGGAGAGTGCCGGAGTGCTGCACGCCGGCTCCTGAACCCACTGGAAAGGTTCTCTTATGAAGCGGCTTGAAGTCCTATCTCTTCTCATTGTTTGCACATTTCTCTCGGCCACTGTCTTCGCCAGGCAGAAGCCACCCGCAGCGCCCCACGACGGGTTGGCCGACTACCTCCAGCGGCTATCGGCCCGGATGCCGTCTTCGGCCGCCGGCACGGCCGGCAGTCTGTGGACCGATTCCGGGCGTCTGGCGAACATGGTGGCGGATTACAAAGCGTCGCGGATCGGCGATCTGGTGACGATCAGCGTGGTGCAGAATCTTTCCGCGTCGAGCACGGGGGACGTTTCGAGCAACCGCAGTTTCCAGGCTAGTTCCGGCATCACCGCCCTGCCGGGTCAGCTCAAGACGACGGGCGTGGCCAACCTGTTTTCGCCCACTTCGTCGCAGGTTCTCGCGGGAAAGGCGCAGGCGACGTCGCAAACTTCCTTGAGCACGACGCTGACCGGGCGGGTGGCTGCCGTGCTGCCCAGTGGAATACTGGTGGTCGAAGCCGAGCGCCAGATCACGATGAACAATCAGCACGAAACCGTCATCCTGCGCGGCCTGGTGCGGCCCGGCGATCTGGACGCGACCAACACGGTGCTCTCGAATCATGTCGGCAATCTGGAGGTCGAGGTCAAAGGCAAAGGTGTGATCAGCGAAGGCACGCGTCCGCCCAATCCGATTGTGAAGTGGATTCTCCGGCTGGTCGGGTTCTAGGGAGCCGGATTTGGGAGCACGATTTTAGGAGCACGATGAAGAAACTTCTGCGCTTCCTGCTTCTGCTCGCCGTCGCCACCCCGTTGAGGGGTCTCGACTCCGAAGGCGAAGTTCACAAAGTGCTGATCCGCGACGTGGCCACGGTCGAAGGCGTTCGCGACAATTCGCTGGTCGGCTACGGTCTGGTGGTCGGGCTAAAGGGTACGGGGGACAAACAGCAGACCTATTTCACGGTACAAACGCTGGCCAGCGTGCTCGCCCGTATGGGCGTACAGATTCCCTCGGCGGTGCTGCAGACCACGGTTCAGGTGAAGAATGTCGCTGCCGTCTTCGTTACGGCCAGTCTTCCGCCGTTTTCGCGCCCCGGAATGCATCTGGACGTGACGGCCTCTTCGGTCGGCGATGCCCGCAGTCTCGAAGGCGGGACGCTGCTGCTGACGCCGCTCTACGCAGCCGACGGGCAGGTTTATGCTGCGGCGCAGGGTCCGCTGGTGCTTGGCGGCTACACCGCCGGTACGGCGACCAATTCGCGGCAGGTGAATCACCCCACGGTGGGACGCGTTCCGGGGGGCGCATTGGTCGAACGCGACAGCTCGCTCAACCTGGCCAGTCTCGACCGCCTTTCGCTGCTGCTGAATGAAGCCAACTTCTCGACTGCCGAAGCGGTGGCGGCGGTGATCAACCACGAGTGGCCGAAACCGGTGGCGAGTGTAATCGACAGCCGCCGCATCGACGTCGACGTTGCCAGCGCGGCACCACCCTCAATCCCGGCCCTGCTGGCGAAGATCGAGAACCTGGAAGTCGAGGTGCGCCGCCCCGCCAAGGTGGTGGTCAACGAGCGCACCGGAACGGTCGTGCTGGGAAAGGATGTTCATCTTGGGGCCGTTTCCATCCTGCATGGCAACTTCTCCATTGCGGTCACGACGGCGCTCGGCGTGTCGCAGCCCAATCCGCTGGCCAGCGGACAGACCGAAGTTGTTCCCCAAACCAAAGTAAGCGCCGGCGAGTCACCGGCGCGCAATATCCAGCTGAACGAAGGGGCGAGCGTGGAAGAACTGGTCACGCGTCTGCAGGCCATTGGCGCGACCGCGCGCGACATCATTTCCATTCTGCAGGCCATCAAGGCGGCGGGCGCGCTGGAAGCTGATCTGGAGGTGATCTGATGTCGATTGTTCCATTGCCCGCCGTTTCTCCCCAGCTAGCTGCGCCGGCTCCATCACTCCGCACGGCGCGTGCGGCGCGCGATTTCGAAGCGAGCCTGATTGCCTCTGTTCTTTCCTCCCTGGAGAAGACTTTTGCGTCGGTTCCTGGCGAGGATGCTTTGCCCGGAGCCGATGACTACAACTATCTGGGAATCCAGGCAGTGGCCCAAGCGGTCGCCGATCGGGGTGGGTTCGGCATCGCGGCGCTGATCTCCAAGTCGCTTGCGGCGCACGAAGGTAAGGGTAAAGAGGTGATGAAAGATTGAGCCAGGCCGCTGGAAAAACATTAAAGTCTGCGCAAATCCCGCCGATAGAAAGAGTTGAAAGCCCGCGGATCGACGAGATGCGGGCCGGTGCGGCAAGGGATTAAAGGTTTTTAAGGCGCGGCCGATACTTGAATTGCAAGCGGAATTCAAGAACGAGGTAGCCATCATGAGAATCGATCTTTACGGACCGCAATCCTTACCAGAAGCCGAACACCGTCCGGCGGCGAACTCGGCATCCAATGCGAGCTCTTCCTCAGGGGCCGCATCGGCAGAAGATCAGGCTCAGTTTTCCGGGGCGCACGTGCAGGTGGCAGCGTTGGCGGCGCAGGCCAACCAGCTCCCCGAGATCCGGCAGGAGCGGGTGCAGCCCTTGCGCCAACTGGTGAACAGCGGACGGTATGCGCTGGATCCGGAAAAAATTGCGGGATCGATGGTGGAACATCTTATATCCGGGTCGGCCGCGTAGCGATCCGGTGAGAGGCCGGCGATGAGCAGCAGCGATTTCTCGACGGACTGGGGCATGCTTCCTCCGGCATCGTCCGTGCGTGCTGTTGACGGACAATCGGTAAAGCACGATGCGGAGGGAAGGCGGCGGCGCCAGCGCAGCGAAGGGGAAGACAAGATTGCGGAGCAGTCGGAATCCGCCGATGCTCCGCCGCACCAGATTGATCGGCTGGCTTGAGCTATGACCGAGTCCGTTGCCAGTATCGCGGCCCCAGTAAGTTCCGAAGCATCTTGTCTACTTCTTTGGACATCGCTCGAAGCCAGCCTTCAGTCCAGTCAGCGTGCGCTGCTTGATTATGACCTCGAACGTTTCGAAGTATTGACAGCTGAGCAACACCGGCTGCTGCAAGCCATCCAGGCAGCCGACCGCGGGATGGGGGAAACTCAAAACGGCGCTCCCGTGACCGGACCTCCTGTTGGCACCGCTCTGCATTCGGCCCAAGTGCGGGTGCAATCGCTGGCGAGAGTGCAACAAGCGCTGCTCGAGCGTGCGCAGCGCTCGCTGCGAGTAATCTCGAATCTGGCGGCTGGATTGCAGGCCCCGTACAGCACAGTTTCGGGACGACCTGGGATTTCCCTTCGTCCTGCTGAGGCCACGCCGAATTTGTTCTCGTCGAAGGAGGCCTAACCAATGTCAAGCCTCAATACCAGCTTGGCCACCGCGCTCAGCGGGCTCGCTGCCGCGCAGGGAGCCCTGGAAGCCACGGCGAACAACGTTGCTAACCAGAACACTCCCGGATACTCGCGCGAAGAACCCGTTCTCGTCTCCAGCGATCCTATCGTCGAACCGCCGCTTACGTTTGGAACCGGCGTCACGTTACAGAAGATCGAGAGCGTCCGCGATCCCATCCTCGAATCGCAAATCCAGCAGGAGACGCAGACTCAGGGGCAGCTCAATGCGCTGGTTTCTGCCCTGTCGCAGACCCAGACCAATTTCACCAGCACTGGTGGAGATATTGGTACGGCCATCTCCAATTTCTTCGATTCGATTAACCAGCTCTCGACCAGTCCTGCAGACCTTTCGCTGCGCCAGGGAGTGCTGACCGCGGCCGGCAACGTGGCGACCGCCTTCAATGTTGCCTCCAATCACCTTACGGCCCAGCGCTCGAGCCTGGATCAGAGCGTCGAGCAAACAGTAGGACAGATCAACCAGCTCACCACCCAGATTGCGCAGCTGAACGGACAGATCTCAAGCCTGGAGAACGTTGGCCAGAGCGCAGGCACCTTCGTTGATCAGCGGACGCAGTTGATCGATCAGCTTTCTTCTCTTGTCGATGTTGCGGTGATTCCCGCTGACAACTCGCTCACACTTACCACCGCTAGCGGTACGGCTCTGGTTGCGGGACAGCAGAGTTTCCAGCTCTCAACGCAGCCGGATGCTACCGGTATCCAGCACGTGTTCGCGCAAGGCTCAGACATCACCTCGTCCATCGTCTCCGGACAGCTGGGAGGACTGCTGGAAGCGCGCGATCAGCAGATTCCCGGCATACAAAACCAGCTCGACACTCTGGCCGCCAATTTCGCCAACGCAGTCAACTCGGTGCAGACCTCGGGATACGATCTCAACGGAAATGCGGCAACTGGCACGAATCTTTTCACGCCGCCGGTTGGGACCGCGGGAGCTGCTGCCAATCTGTCGGTCGCGATCAGCGATCCAGTTCTGATTGCGGCCAGTTCCGACGGAACAGCCGGCAGCAACGGTAATGCGGAGAATCTATACGCATTGCGGAACCAATCTCTTATCAATGGCCAGAGCCCTACAGATTACTACTCAAGCATCGTCTTCAATGTGGGCAATGCCGCAGCCAACGCCAACGCGCAGCAGAGCGCTTCGAACCTGGTGCTGCAGCAACTGAACGATCAACGCGGCGCGATTTCCGGCGTCTCTCTCGATCAGGAAGCGGCCAACATGATGCGGTACCAGCAGGCGTACGACTCCTCGGCCCAGGTTGTTTCCACCATCAATAGCATGATGCAGACAGTCATCAATATGGTCACATCCTAAACATATGCGAGTGAACCCCAATCCCTTGCCCGACTTGCTCTCGGCGCTGTCCGGAATCCAGCAGCAGATCAACACCGATCTGGCGCAGATCGCCTCCGGACAAAGCGTCAACACCCCCTCTGACAATCCGGCGGATGCCGCCATGCTGGTGCGCAATGCCGGCCAGACCGCCGAGGCCGACCAGTTCCAGCGCAGCGCATCGAGCATCAGCGGCGAGTTGCAGAATGCCGATTCGGCGTTGAACTCCGTAGTTACTGTGCTGCAGCGAGCGATCAGCCTGGGGGTGGAAGGCGCCAATGGCACGCTCAATGATTCCGACCGCGCGGCGCTCGCGGCTGAGGTTCAGGGAATTCAGTCCCAACTGCTGAGCATTGCCAATCTGTCCTATCAGGGCACCTACCTTTTCGCAGGCACCGCGACGCAAACGACTCCGTACGTGCTCGACTCCACCAGTCCCTCAGGCGTGCGCTATAACGGAAATTCACTGGTGAATAAGATCACCGTCGGCGATCACCTGACCGTGCAGACGAATCTGCCGGGATCGCAGCTTTTCTCCGCCTCGGGCAGCGATGTGTTCCAGTCGGTCCAGGACCTGATCACCAGCCTGCAGAACAACACAAACATAAGTTCTGCCGTCAACGAAGTCAGCGCCGCTTACCAGCACGTAAATGCGCAACGAGTGTTCTACGGAAACACCGTCAACCAGCTGAACTCGCAGGAGACGTATCTCAGCAGCGAGACCACACAGCTTGCACAACAGCAGAACACGCTGGGCGGGGCAGATCTCTCCAAGGTTCTCAGCGATCTGGTCAACGCACAGACCTCGCGCCAGGCTACGCTTGAGGCTGTCGGTCAGACCCAACAGACGAACCTGTTTAACTACATCAAGTAGATTTGTTGCTTGCGAGAAAAGCGACGGGCGGTAGCGCCCGTCTCCACACGACCATTGCGGATCTGAAACCTATTTGTTGGAATCTTCTTTGGCGAGCTTCACTTTCGCCGCATCGAGTTTCTGCTGAACCTTGGCGAAAGCGTCCGTATCCTGCTCGGCGGGAACCGTCTTATTCCACTCCTGAACCGCGCGATCCCAGTGAGCGGCAGCGAGCTTGAGGCGGCCGGTCTTCTGGTAGAGATCCCCGAGGTGCTCCTGCACCGTGGGATCCGATCCCATGTGAGCCGCGGCCTTGTTCAGGTTTTCTTCCGCGAGATCGTATTTGCCTAGCTTGAAATACGCCCAGCCAAGCGAGTCCAGATATGCCGGATTGTTCGGCTCGAAGCTGAGAGCCTGTTTGATAAGGTTCAGAGACTCATCGAGTTTCACGCCCCGATCGGCATTCATGTATCCGAGATAGTTGAGTGTGGCGGCCGCCTGAGGATCGGTGGGAGAAGTCGCAGCCAGAACCTTCCGGAATTCGCCTTCCGCCTGATCGTACATTTTCTGGCGCTGATACATGTCGCCACGCAGAAAGTCGACATAGGACTTCTCTTCGGGCTTGGTGGAAAGCTGTTCGGCTTTGGCGAGAGCCTGTTCGGCGTCGCTGTAACGCTTGGCCCGCGTGTAGATGATGCCAAGCCGCACGTAGACATCGCGATCTTCGGCTCCGCCTTTCAACAACGAATGAACATCGGCGACGGACTGATCGACCTGGCCCATATCGGCAAGCTGGGCGTCGAGCACCATGCGCAGTTCGCGGTCATCGGGCATCTTCTGCACAGCTTCTTTGGCGACGGCGGTGGCTTGCGGCCACTGCTTGGCGTCACGATAGGTATCGATGATTTCCTGGTAACCGCTGCGGGCGTTCTCATCGCCCAGGGTAAGCATCTTGCGGAAGGTATCGATTGCCGCCTGATAGTTCTCTTGCTCGCGATAGATCATCCCCAGCCGCTCGATGAAGATCGCGCGGTTGCTGCGGTCGGACTGGCTGGTTCCAACATCGCTCTTTTCGGTCTTTTTGATGAGATCCTGCAGTAACTTGATCGCGTCGTCGTAACGGCCTTGCGCCTGGTAAACGGCGGCCATGCTATACGGGACGTCCATGGTATCTGGGACCAGGGTGTCGGCGCGCTTCAGATTTTCGAGAGCCAGGTCGTATTTGCCCTGCCGGCGATAGATCTCAGCCATGCGCACGTAGGTCTGGGCATCTTCGGGATTGGAATCCGCGATGACTTTGTACTGTTCAAGCGCCGCCTCGAGCTGGCCGTCGTTCAACAGGTTCTCGGCGAGGCCGCGAATGGCGTCGAGATTGTCGCGATCGAGAATGATGGCATGGTGGTATGCGTCGACGGCGTCCTTGTAATCCTTGCGCTGCTCGTAGGCGGCGCCGAGAGCTGAGTACAGTTTGGCGGAGCGGGCCGAGTCCGGAATCGAGCTCAGGACTTTCAAGGCGCGCGCCGTATCGCCCTCGTCGGTGTAAAGCATGGCGAGCGTGGTGACGGCTTCTTCCGAAGAGGGGTCGATCTTGATGGCGGTCTTCAGTTCGCTTTCCGCTTTGGAGAGCTCGTTGTTCAGGCGGTAGAGGCGGCCGAGCAGAAGATGGTCGTCGACGCTGTCGGGATCGAGCTTCACAATCTGCTCGTACTGGTCGATCGCTAGCTTCAAAATGTTGTCAGAACCGGAACCGCCCGGAGTCTCACCCAGAGAGCGCAGATAAATACGGCCGAGCAGCTTGTGAGCTTCGAGGTTCTTGGGATCGCGCTTGATGATGTCCTGGGCTTCCTTCACCGCGTCGGCGATGCGCCCGGTCTTCACGTAGAGCTCAGCAAGGGCGGAAGTCAGGAACTCCGAAGAAGGATCGGCTTCGATGGCCAGTCGGTATTCTTCCGTGGCCTTACTCGCCAGATCGCTGCGGCCGTAGGCCGTGACCATCTCCTCATACATGTGGGCCAGCGTGTAGTGATAGTAAGCGGCCGCTTTGTCGACCTTGCGCGGCGCAGACTGGCTCGCAGAGGATTCGGGCTGGCTGGATTGCGTGGAGGATGGGGTGCTTTGCCCCAGAGCCGCAGAGGCCAGGGAAATCAGCAGGATAACGGGAAGAAATTTGTTCATCATCAAACCTGACTACGCCTCGGCGATCGCGCCGCAAGGGCGTTTCCGAACCTCAGCTTCTTGGATGCAAAGCCGCCGGGGGAAAGGTGCCTCTATTCTACCTTGAGGAACCAGAGTGATGGGGAAAATTGCGATCCATCGGAAGGACAGGGACCAGCGGGAGAATTGTTGATTTCATCATTGTTGACCGAAAACAGCTGATGACAAATATTTTGACACGGCCGCTTAGAAAATGGGGATTCTTAATCAGCAGTCAAAAATCAATAAATCAACAACTCTTAGTGCCGGAAGTGGCGGACTCCCGTAAAGACCATGGCAAGGCCGAGGCGGTCGGCGGCTTCGATGACCTCCGGATCGCGCTGGGAGCCGCCGGGCTGGATGATCGCAGTGGCTCCGGCCTTAGCAATCTCTTCGACTCCGTCAGGAAATGGGAAGAAGGCGTCGGATGCGGCCACCGTGCCCTTCAGCGGAAGTTGGGCCTTCATCGCGCCGATCTTAGCCGCGTCGACGCGGGACATCTGTCCGGCGCCCACGCCAACAGTCTGGCCATCCCGCGCGTACACGATCGCATTCGACTTCACGTGCTTGCAGACTCTCCAGGCAAACAGGAGCGCGCGGGTTTCTTCCGGACTAGGCGCGCGTTTTGTCACGACCTTCATATCAGCGTCGGAAAGGGCGCGGGTGTCGGCATCCTGCAGCAGCATCCCTCCGGAAATATTCTTGAGAATCCATTTCTGGTTGGTCGGCACAACTTCGACCAGGCGAAGATTCTTCTTTGATGCAAACTTCGCCTTGGCAGCTTCGTCGAAGGCCGGAGCCGCGATGACTTCCAGGAAAAGCTTGTGCATCTCCTCGGCGGTTTCTGGGTCAACCTGACGATTGACCCCAATTACGCCACCAAACGCTGACACAGGATCGCATTCCAGCGCGCGCTTGTAAGCCTCAGCGAGCGTTTTGCCGCTGGCCGCGCCGCAGGGGTTGGTGTGTTTGATGATGGCCACAACCGGCTCGTCGAATTCCTGAGCCAGATCCCAGGCCGCCTGCAGATCGACAATGTTGTTGTAGGAAAGCTCCTTGCCCTGAAGCTGGCGGGCATTTGCGACTCCTTGGCCTGATCCGTCGGAATACATTGCGGCTTTCTGGTGCGGATTCTCGCCGTAGCGGAGATCGAGCGCCTTGCGGAAGGACAAGCGAAGAGTTTCCGGAAATGTGGTTTCCGGCTGTGGCTCGAGATTCTCAGGACTGACCCGTTCGAGAGTCGAAGCGATGGCAGAATCGTATGCCGCTGTTGTGGCGAAAGCTTTTTGTGCGAGGCGCCATTTCGTGGCTTTCGAAAGCGTTCCGTTTTCGCGCTGGAGTTCGTCCGCGATGAAGCCGTAGTCGGCGGGAGATGTTATGACAGCCACGTCGGCAAAATTCTTGGCCGCGGAGCGAATCATCGACGGCCCGCCGATATCGACGTTCTCGATCAACTCTTCGAATTGGACTCCGGGCGTGGCGGCGGTTTTCTCGAACGCGTAGAGATTGACGACCACCATATCGATCGGCTGGATGCCGTGCTCTTCTACGGCGGCGACGTGCTTGGGGTCGTCCCGGCGATGCAGGATTCCGCCGTGAACCTTGGGATGCAGCGTCTTCACTCGCCCGTCGAGCATCTCGGGAAATCCGGTCACCTCGGAGATGTCTTTGACCGAAATACCGGAATCGCGGAGAAGTTTCGCAGTGCCGCCGGTGGAGATCAGTTCGATGTCCAGAGCGGAAAGCTTGCGGGCGAAATCGACGAGACCGGTTTTGTCCGTTACAGAAAGAATGGCGCGCTGAATTCTGTGATGGGATGGCATGAGTCCCTTGCGAGGAATGAGTGCTGAGTAGTACGGGAAAGTTTATCAAGAAACGTCGCTGGTCGTTGTCGTCAGCGTTGAGCGACTGCGGAGTCCTTTTCAACTCTGCGGAGCGTTTGCACGATGCGATTAATCTCGGCTTGGGTGACTCCGGCGGGTTCCTCATAGGCCTGTTGATGGAAGGTCATCTCGAAGCGGCCGTCCTCAGAGTATAGCTGCACGCTAAGCCCGTCCTGGCGCACTCGAGGATTGCCTAGCTGAAATCCTCTGTAGCTCTGGCTTCGAAGATTGAAGATGCCGCTCTCAGCGGGAGTCGATGGAATGTGCGACAAGAGTTGGGACTTACTGGTCAACAATATCAGCTGACGATACTGGGTGCGCGGAGATGGGGGCCAAATCGCCATTTTGGACGGGCTGAAATCATAGACGAGTTTCGCAAGAGGATAGTCGGAAGAGGCCGCATCAGGCGGATCCGTCGCAATAAATAGTTTCAAGCCGGAGCGACAGCTGACCCAAGCTGAGTCAGAATCTTTGATGGCGAAGGGCTTTCTGTCTGCATGGTCTATGTCGTTCCACGGGATCTCAAACTCGTAGCCGAAGTAACGCATTCTCGTCCCGGGCACCTGCGAAACCGATAAATCTTGCAAATCAGTGGGCACGGCATAAACCGAGGCGGGGGCTGTCTTTTTCAGGTAAGAGGAGAGTACATCGGGCACGATAAAATCTACAAAAACGAATAGAGCTACGATGGTGATCCCGATCGCGGCCAAAATTCGTCGTGCACGTTTCATAAGGCAACGCCTGAGTCGACCGCGTTATGTTTTCGCCTTGGCCTTCAGCTTTACGTGGCCGTTCGCGATCTCGACTGAGTAGTCCACATCCTGGCAGTGATACTGCTTCTTGATCTGCTCGGTCTTCTTCTGTACGAACTGGGTGAAGGAATCGAAGTTGCCGGTGACTTTCTCGCCGGCCTTCTTCTTGGCAGCAACGAGGGTGTTGTACAGGCGCTCGACCTGTTCGCGCTCGCCCTGATCCACGCTGTGCAAGGTGAAATGCGGCGAGGATACTCCGCCCGCAGCAGCTGCGGCAGCGGCTGCGTGGCTGACGCCATAGGCATGGTGGTGGTGGGTTTCGTGTTCCTTTTCTTCGCGCACGCCCTGAATGGAGAGAATCGCATCCTGCGGACGGCGATAGCCTTCTTCGCGAATCCGCGACTTCTTGCGCCACAAGTCGGAGTAGATGGCGTAGCGTTGCGCCATCTCGTTGTATCGATAGCGCTGGGAGAAGTTCATACGGCCGCCGTCGGAGAATTTCCGTAGCAGCGCGACCACCTTCCACTCGATATCAGTGGGCGGGCGCTTCTGCGGATTGCTGAAGAAAATCTCGTACTCGATCTTCAGACGGCGCAGCTGGGTATCGAGTACACTCAGTTCCTCGTCGACGGTCACGGGAATCTCCATCCCCAGTGTAGTGAGCAAAGTCACGGAGAGCGAGGTTCCGGTCGGACACGAAGGGACATGGCACGAAAGTAAGCGGAGTCCGAATCTCAGAGCTCGCGCATCAGGCTTGCTGAGTTACGGAGGGCACAACTTCTAAGCGGCTCCAAGTCACATTTGACCTTGTCCGCGAGCTTCCCAGACTGAACTCCGCGTGGTTACTCCACCGGATATCTGAGGATCGTTCGCAACCGTTCCTTCGGCACGCGGTTGGGATCCGAGAGATAGATTTCGTGGTGCGGACCGCGTAGGTGGAGTCCGTTTCGTACCGCTAGCTGGTGCATCTTGTCAACGGTGGATTCCTCAGCCGCGTAAGGCCCGACATGCAACACCTGTACGCAGCGACCTTCGGTGAGTTCTTCCAGCTTCACTTGAGATGCCAGTGTCACTTTGCCTTTTTTGATCACTGCCTGGATCGCAGTGCCGACTGCTTGTTGCGTGACAAATTGAGGAATGCGGATGAGTAGCCGCCACTCCCAGTCTTTGGCCTCATGGGCCCGAAAGTCGACGCCCTCGGGCGTCCACCACTGACCTTCAAGGTGGCAGACCTTGTAGTCGTGGCCGGCGTACTTCTCGGCCATTTTCAACGTAAAAGCGACAGAGTAGAGTGCGGAAACGTGCTCGCGGAAGTGTTCTCCGCCTGGGGCTCCCTTACCGGTGATGGTCAGGTACTTGGCAGGTCCGACTGCGATAAACACAGGCTCTTTCGGCATGAGATATTCCGAGCGATATTTCTTGTAGAGATCTAGTTTGGTGGTGTTTGCCATGGGATGCTCCTCTCATAGGTGTGCAACTGAAGATATGGTCGAGGAACCGCCGACACGATAGCAGCTGGCGGATAAAAGTCAGTGATGAACGTCACAGAGTTTGTTCAGTGTTGAGGTCACAAAATGTGACGTCAAGTTCTCAGATCGAAGATAAGCGATAGGAGAAGAGCTACTTGCTGGCGTTCGCCGCCATCTTCTTCACCATAGCGAGCACGAGCTTGCGGTCGCTATCGTTGAGATTGGTGGAGTAGCGGCGGATCTGGCTCAGGAAGCGGACTTCGTCTTCGGAGAGCTGAGGCAATCCCTTGGAGCCGTTGCTGTGTCCGGGCTCGGAGAAAAATTGCGAGAGGGGCAATTCCATCGCGCCGGCGATCTTGGAGAGTGTGTCGAGCGACGGGATGGTGTGGCCGTTCTCCACACGCGAAAGATAGCAGCGCAGAAGACCGGTACGCTTTTCGATATCGCCCTGGGACATTCCTTTCTGGAGCCGGTAATTACGGATGGTCTCGCCGATATTCATGGTAGGGAGCATTTCAGGATGCGCCATAGTAACCAGAGCGGCAACTTCTGGCAAGGGGAAATTTGTGCCATCGGAGGGACATTGGTGCCATATCAGGACTGAAACACAGACATGCGGTTTTTCGACGGCACTGACGATATAGCTTTGACAGCGTGCAAGTAATTATGCGCTGAAACGAGGCTACCAACGCGGTGTTTCGGCGATGCAGCAGAACTCTACTTTTCCAGATTTACTGAAAGAAAATTGACGGTTCGGTGCCAGGCATCCGCAGCATCGGCTTCGCGATAGCCAGCTTTGTTGTTGGGGTTCTCGAACGCGTGCCCCGCGTCGTCGTAGATCTTGATTTCGATCTTCTTGCCCATCTTGTCGAGCATCTCTCCGAATTTACGAACGTCTTCCGGGGGAATGCCTTTGTCCTGGGCACCGAACAGACCGAGAATGGGGGCGTTGATCTTCTTGAGCGAGTCGGGATCGGTCGCCAAGTGGCCGTAATTGATTACGTCGGCGGCGAGAGTGGCTTCCTGCAGCGCGACATCGAGCGCATAGCCGCCGCCCATGCACCATCCGATAGCGCCGATGCGATCTTTTCTCACATTCGGCTGCGAGGCGAGAAATTCGAAGGCGGCGTGCAAGTCGCGTTTGGCCCGGTCTTCAGGGACGCCGCGCATAATTTCGTGCGCCTCCTCCGGAGTCATCGCCACCTTGCCGCGATAGAGATCAATAGCCAGCGTGACATAGCCCTCATCTGACAGCTGAGAGGCTTGCTCTTTGACCCAATCGTTCAGACCCCACCATTCGTGGATCACAATCAATGCAGGAAACGGGCCCTTGCCCGCAGGTGTATAAAGCGCGCCGCTAACGGTTTCGTCGCCGCTTTTGTAAGCAACAGTTTTGCCGTTTGTAGCGGCGAACGATGTGGAGGTTATGAGAATGGCGAGGGCGAAAAGGAGCAGACGCTGCATGGAGGAGGTCCTTTCAGATTGCGAGGCGGATATTGTGTATGATGTCGCGACCGAATTACAACTCGAGTTCCATGTAAAGCGCGCCTGCGATGGGATTGGTGCAATAGGGATCGATTTCGCGGAAGCCCATTTTGCGATATATCGCCACCGCGTCTTGCATTACGGGTTCGACAGTATCGAGGCGTATTCGCCGATAGGCGATCTGACGCGCTTCAGCGACGATCCGATCCGCGAGCGCGCGTCCCAGGCCTTTTCCGCGAAATTGCGGACGCAGATAGAGACGCTTCATCTCACAGCTGTCGCTGTCGAGTTTGTGGAGCGCAACGCATCCTGCGAGCTGGCCTTCATACTCAGCGAGCAGCAGGCGTCCAGCAGGAGACGCGTAGTCGCCGGGGAGGTTGGCGAGTTCCTGATCGAAATTCTGAAAGCACAAACTGAAGCCGAGAGACTTTGCATATTCCAAGAAAAGTTCGCGAGTTTGGGCGATCTGCCGCGGGGATTCCGCCTGGTAAAAAAAAAGACCTTTTACCGCCGAGTTCGCAGAGATCGCCGAGGAATGATTTGGCGATGCTGCGGGTTTTGCCGTCATGATGTCTTCTCGGTTTTCTCGGGCGCTCGCAGTGTGCTCGGCGGTGAACTGCGTCAGGTCTATCCCATCAGCATGCCGCCGTTCACGCTGAGCACATGCCCGGTGATGTAAGACGCCTCATCGGACGCCAGGAAAGCGACCGCAGCCGCTACGTCCTCGGGCGTGCCCACGCGACCAAGGGGAATCTGCTTGATCGCATTTTGCTTGAACTCGTCGTTGAGCACGGCGGTCATTGCAGTTTCGATGAAGCCGGGCGCTATCGCGTTACAAGTAATGTTGCGCGAGCCCACTTCGCGCGCGATCGCCATTGTCAAGCCGATCAGTCCGGCTTTCGAGGCGGCGTAGTTCGCCTGCCCGGCCTGGCCCATCTGTCCGAAGACGCTGGTGATGTTGATGATGCGTCCCCAACGTTGCTTGAGCATGGAAGGAATGACCTGCTGGATGCAGAGGTAAGCAGAGGTGAGATTGGTCTGCAGGACGGCGTCCCAGTCAGCGCGCTTCATTCGCATCACGAGTTGGTCGCGGGTGATGCCAGCATTGTTGACAAGGATGTCGATCTTGCCGAATTGCGCGATTGCCGTCTTGATGGTCTCTTTAATTTGATCTTCGTTGCCGACATCGAGCGCGAATGCGGCGGCCTTCCCGCCTGCGGACGTGATCTCGCCAACCAGTTCGTTCAGCTTGTCCTGGGTGCGAGCTGCGACGGCTACGGTTGCGCCTTCTTTGGCGAGACGAAGGGCGCAGGTGCGTCCGATGCCTTGCGAGGCGCCGGTGATGAGGGCAACGTGTTCGGAAAGAGACATGAAATTTCTCCGATAATATCAACCCGGGGCTGAAGCCCCGCGTCTTTGATTGCCTTTAACGCGGCGCTAAAGCGCCGCTCTTCCACGGTGGAACGCCGAATTATACGCGGCCACTGCGCGGTCGGGTGGCATGAGATCATCTTTCGAGAGCGGGTTCAACGTTGGAACGACCCATCGATCAGATCAGGCAGGCAGAGCAGTCCATCCAGGAGCTGCTCAAGGCTGCGAAAGAGCTTCGGCAGAAGATTGACCTAGCGTGCGCGCAGAATCCGGAGGAAACCGCTGCGTTGATGAAGGCTGCAGCCTCCTTTGAAAAAGAAATCGAGAGGATCAAAGAGTATCTGCAGCAGTGCCGGCAGGGCATTCAGTAGGATTCAGAATCGCGTTGCGAATCCACAAGAGCGACGCGTACCATGCGAGCACCGCCATGTCCCAGACTGCGAACATGCTGACGATGTCGAATCCTTCTGACAAGAACTCAACCGAAAAAGATGCAGGACATCGATCGCCACTGCGGGCTTCGGCTGCGGAGAAACAGGGGGAAGACGCGCGCGAGGGCGCGCACGCCACACAGCCTGAGGCCGCACAAGAACCCTCCACCGAAGTGTTCGCAGTTTTTGGCGTCGAGCCGGAAATTCAGGCCTACGCCATGGCGAAATATTCGCGCTCAGCGTTGTCGATGAAGGAGTCGCTGCGGGAAATCAGTTCGCAGAAAGCAGAAAAATTTCTCAATACTTTTTATTTCCAGTACGGACACCGTTCCATTGCCGACCTGGCGCACATCGCGCTGGCGATCGAACGGCTGTCGATCCTCGCAGCGATTGAAGTCGCCGACGAGCAGCGCTGGGATGGGCAGGAGCGGTCGACACGGTATCAGGATTTCCGCAAGAGTGGCTACTACACGCCGGATTTCGGCAGCGACGACGAGGCGCAGAAGCTCTATCGCGAGACGGTGGACTTTCTGTTCACCGAGTACGATGCGCTTTCGGCGCACATGACGCAGCACCTGATCAACATCACGCCGAAGCCTGCTGACATGAAGCAGGAGCAGTACGAGCGCACGTTGAAGGCGCGGGCATTCGACATCACGCGCTATCTGCTGCCGCTGGCGACGAACACTTCGCTGGGCGAGATTGTCAATGCGCGTACTCTCGAGACGCAGGTCGCTCATCTTCTGTCTCACACTCACAAGGAAGTTCGGCAGTTGGGCGATTCGCTGAAGAAGGCCGCGACAGGCGCGGCGTATAACGTGAATGCGGAGTCGCTGCAAGATTTGGTCGCGGCGATTCGAGCCGTGAATCCTGAGCTGGGCGCGCGCGCCGAGCAGGAGTTGCTGCGCGAGGTGAAGGCTGCGCCGACGCTGGTGAAGTATGCCGATCCGAATCCGTATGAGATGGAGACGCGCCGCGAGTTGCGTCAGGCCGCGCGCGAGCTGATGGGATCGGAGCCCGTCGCGCCGTCGAAGGCCATTGTCGATCTGCTCGATGAAGAGCCGCTGGAAGTCGAGATCGCGACCACGCTGCTCTATGAGCACAGCCATCATTCGTATCGGCAAATTCGGCAGGCGGTCGAGGTGGCGGGCGAGCGTCGGCGGCGCGAGATCATCGACCTAGGCCTACGCCATCGCGGAAAGCACGACGAGATGCTGCGCGGCTTCCGCGCCGGGCAGCAGTTCCGCTTCGACATCCTGATGGACACCGGCGGCTTCCGCGACATGCACCGGCATCGGCGGTGCATCCAGATCATGCAGGGATTCACGGTCCAGCACGGCTACGAGATGCTGATGGACATGGAGGATGCCGGCGTCCGCGCACGATTTGACGCAGCGATGCGGCGGGTGCAGGCGGCGGTCGAGAAGCTGGCGGCGGGCAAATCGCCGGAGGCGGAAGAGAATTCGCAATATGCGATCCCTCTGGCGTTCAAGAAGCGGGCGCTGTTCAAGATGGATTTCGCCGAAGTGGTTTACATCTCCGAGCTGCGGACAACGCCGGCCGGGCACGTTTCCTATCGCAACGTGGCGTATGCGATGTATGAGGCCGTGGCGAGAAAGTATCCGGCGCTGGCGAAGTATTTCAGGGTGCACGATGTGAACGCGCCGGTGGATCTGCTGCAGAGGTAGCGTGTGGCGCGGGCGCCCTCGCCCGCGAAGGGCCGGCCCCACCAAGGAGACACGAAGAGACTCGGCCGCTGTTACACTTGGATTGACAGGCGTCGTTCAGTATCCCGGCAAAGCCTCGATACCCTCGTGCTTTAGGCATTAAGTAAAGATCGTGTCGTGCGAGGTAGGATTCGGTTATGTACCAAGTGTTGGGAATACGAAAAACTCCGAGAACAGAGCCGGAGCAAGAATACGAACTCCGTCTGAGGGACAAAGAAAATAACAGGCCGGGCTACATTCAGACAACCGAATACGGTACGGAAGTGGAGGTTCGGACTATGCTTAAGGATGGCGGAATGACAGACGCACAGATTGACGTTCTCTTTGCGACGGCCAAATAGTCCATGCCAGCGCTTATCCTACGTTGCCCTGAGTGCCCCGGTATCGAGCAGGGGACCAGCGTGCCCATAGACAAGCTGAAAAAGTTGCTGACGTCAGGCGAGGACATCACTGTGATGGGCACCATATGCGGTCATGTCTGGCCGCTATCCGCAGAAGAAGTCCAAAGTCTTCGTGAGTACGTCGCCAGCGATCACTCCGCTTAGATACTACTTCTGCGGCGTGGCTGTACTTGTTGGCAGCGGCTTGTGGGACGCTATCCAGACGTCAAATTCCTGCTCATTATCAATCCGGTCCTGATAGACCCACACCTGCGGCGCGGCGGTATCCATGTTTGTATCCCGCGCATTGGTTATCGTAACCGGCTTCCAAATCTTTCCTGTTTCCGTGTCCACCAAGTACATGTCTGCGCGCGCATGTGGACTGAAAAATATCTGGTATCTTCCCGCGTGACTCTGGGCTGTACTGGCCTCGGTTGAAGGCTTGGGCGTTTTTGTTGGCCAGTTCTTCGTCGCTTGTCCAACGGCGCACCCCACCAGAATCAGTACAATGGCACACACAGTCTTGGTCATCGTTTGTCCTTTCGGTCAGGGCTAGGCTTCCAAAACCCGCGATCAACCCGTCCATTGATGGGTCTGCGGCACGCCCGGGGCGCGCCCCAAATATGCGATGGCATCGGATGTTTTGCAATGATTTTCTAGCTCCGAGCTTTCGCGGGCGAGGGCGCCCGCGCCACGCAATCCTTCCCATTTCGGAACCAATATCCACAACAAAATGATGATTCGCCTTTTCTTCGCTTCTCTTTGCAGGTATAATCCGCCCAGAATTAGACAGCACTCATAATTCAGCAGTCCTCAAAGGAGCCACTTATGGCCGACGAACGGGGCAAGGCAATTGACCTGGCGGTTTCGCAAATCGAAAAGCAATTCGGCAAGGGATCGATCATGCGGCTGGGATCGAAAGAGGCGATCGTCCCGATCTCGGTGATCTCGACAGGATCGATCTCGTTTGACGCCGCCCTGGGCGTCGGCGGATTCCCGCGCGGGCGCGTGGTCGAAGTCTTCGGGCCGGAGTCGTCGGGCAAAACGACGATCACGCTGCAAGTGATCGCCGAGGCACAGAAGGCCGGCGGCATGGCCGCGTTCGTCGACGCCGAGCACGCGCTCGATCCGTCGTATGCCAAGAAGCTGGGCGTGAATGTGGACGACCTGCTGGTCTCGCAGCCCGACTACGGCGAGCAGGCGCTCGAGATTACCGAAAAGCTGGTGCAGTCGAACGCCATTGACGTGCTGGTGATCGACTCGGTGGCGGCGCTGGTGCCCAAGGCCGAACTCGACGGCGAAATGGGCGACTCGCACATGGGACTGCAGGCGCGGCTGATGTCGCAGGCACTGCGGAAGCTGACCGGCACGGTTTCGAAGTCGCGGACGTGCCTGATCTTCATCAACCAGATTCGCGAAAAAATTGGAGTGATGTTCGGCAATCCCGAGACGACGACTGGCGGGCGCGCACTGAAGTTCTATTCGTCGGTGCGCGTGGATATCCGGCGCATTGCGGCGATTAAAGAAGGCGATATGGTCACCGGCTCGCGGACGAAAGTGAAGGTGGTCAAAAATAAGGTTGCGGCTCCGTTCCGCGAGGCCGAGTTCGACATCCTCTATGGCGAAGGAATCTCGCGCGAAGGCGACCTTCTCGATCTGGCGGTGAACAACAATATCGTCGAGAAGTCCGGATCGTGGTTCAGCTACAAGAGCGAGCGCATCGGCCAGGGACGCGAGAATGCGCGGCAGTTCCTGAAGGACAACAAAGACGTGATGGCGAAGCTCGACACCGAAGTCCGCAAGGCGATGGGGCTGATGGCGGCAACTCCTGCGGCTGCGGCGCCGGTCAACGGCTCTGCAGGACGCGTGACCACAATGCCCGAGCCGGTGAAGGCGCCGATCGCGGCGGCCAGACGGTAGGCTTTCCACTGGGCGCGGTCACTCTCTCACGGAGCCGCGCCCGCTTTTTTCCTGACGACCGCGCTGCGGGCGAGACGCCCGCACGACAGCCGCCGAGGACGGCGGCGCTACATTCTACAATTGCCATCCTTCCTCTCAGCCGCATAGAATCTCTACTTCAGTGTTCCGAACAAAGACGTAGCAAGCTACGTCTCTACGCGGCACTAGAGGGCCATTGAACAAGGGAAGTGCAATCTATCCGGGATCGTTTGATCCGCCGACCAACGGGCACCTCGACCTGATTCAGCGAGGCAGCAAGATCTTCGAAGAGTTGGTGGTCGCGATCCTGCGCAACTCGGAGAAGACCCCAATGTTCAGCGTGGCCGAGCGGCTCGACATGCTGCGGCAACTGACGGCGGACCTGAGCAACGTGCGGATCGACACCTTCGATGGCTTGATGGTTGAGTACGCCAAATCCATCGACGCGGCCTGCGTTTTGCGCGGCATCCGCGCGGTCAGCGACTACGAATACGAGCTACAGATGGCGCTGATGAATCGCAAGATCGAGCCGACGCTGGAGACGGTGTTCATGATGCCGGCGGACAAATATTCGTACGTGAGTTCGCGCCTGGTGCGCGAAGTGGCGCAAGCTGGCGGGCCGGTCAAAGGGCTGGTTCCGGAAGTGGTCGAACAAAGGCTGCGCGAGAAGCTCGATCCCGCATACAAGTTGCAGGAACCGAACCTGGTTGAAGTCCCCAGGAGAAAGAAGAGAAAGGCATGAGCCCGGCAATCATAGAAGCCACGAAACTCACGGATCGTATCAATCGTATCGAACCTTCGGCCACGATGGCAGTGGTGGCGGAAGCCGACAAGCTGCGCTCGCAGGGAATCGACGTGGTCGACTTTGGTGCGGGCGAGCCGCACTTTGCGACGCCGCAGCACATCAAAGAAGCGGCCATTGCGGCGATTCATGGCAACTTCACAAAGTACACCGCGGCGGCTGGCACTGCCGAACTTCGCGATGCAGTTGCACACAGGCACAATGTCGATTTCGACTCCGACTACCGCCGCGAAGAAGTGATCGCGTCAGTGGGCGGCAAGCATGCGTTGTTTAACGCAATTCAGGTGCTCGTCGATCATGGCGACGAGGTCATCCTGCCAGTGCCCTACTGGGTTTCGTTCAAAGACATCATTCGCTATGCGGGGGGCAATTGCGCTCTGCTGGAAGCCGACGAGGCGCAGGGATTCCGGGTCACCGCCGAGATGGTCGCGCGCCTGGTGACGCCCAGGACGAAGCTGATCATCCTGAATTCGCCCTCCAATCCGTCGGGCGCGGTGATGAACGCTGCGGATATGACTGAAGTGGTCCGGCTGGCCTACGAGCGTGGCATCTGGGTACTATCCGACGAATGCTATGTCTATCTCAACTACACCAGCAAGAATTTCTCGGTCGGTTCGCTGCGCGAATACAAAGAGCGGATGGTGATTGTGGGATCTTTGTCGAAGACGTATTCGATGACCGGGTGGCGTCTGGGCTACGCGATGTCTCCAGCGGCTGTGACCAGTGCGATGGCCAAGCTACAGAGCCAGTCCACCTCGAATCCGACTTCGATCGTGCAGAAGGCAGCGGTGACCGCCCTTAAGGGACCACAGGAGTGCGTCGAAGAGATGCGGCGCGAGTACATTGAACTCCGTAATCATGTGGTGCATGGTTTGCGCGCCATTCCGGGTCTGACCTGCACCATGCCCGAGGGAGCGTTCTACGCCTACCCAAATATTTCCGCTTTTCTTGGTCGCGGAGGGCTGAAATCTGCATCTGATGTGGCTGGCAGATTATTGCGCGAGGCGCACGTCGCTACGGTTCCAGGCGAGGGATTTGGGACGAGCGAACACATCCGGGTTTCCTATGCCACGTCGAAAGCAGAACTGGATCGCGGCCTGGAGCGGATGCGAAAATTCTTCGGCGCGATTTAGCTGTTTGTTCCAGATAAGGCATAGAGAGAAATTCCAAGTTGAGCCAGGAGCCGTTCCGCGGGTGAGCGGCTTTTGTTTTTCTCACGTTGATATGGGAAGTTTGTTTCCATTTCTGATGCTTCCGAGTTTTGATCCGCGGCCCTGGGGAACGCAGGATCTGTCGCCAATCTATCCGAATCACAGGTTCGAGCGGAAAATTGGCGAAGCGTGGCTGACCGGCGATGAATGCAAAGTCGCGAATGGGCCGCTTGCGGGAAAGACGTTGCTGCAATTGAGCGAACAGCATCAGCGAGAATTGGTCGGCGACGCCGCCCGTGATCCAGCGCGCTTTCCACTTTTGCTGAAGTTTCTTTTTCCGCACGAGAAACTTTCCGTGCAGGTGCATCCTGACGATGCGCAGGCCCTTCGCGTCGGCCAGCCGTGGGGAAAAACAGAATGCTGGTATGTGGCCAACGCCAGACCGGGAGCCCAGATTGCTCTTGGTCTTAAACCCGGCGTCACGGCGCGTGAACTGGAGGAGGCCATACACCAAACTCGCGCAGAAGAAGTGCTCAACTGGATCAATGTTTATGCGGGTGACATGATCTACGTTGCTGGTGGAACAGTGCACACGCTCGGACCGGGGTCAATCATTGTTGAAACGCAGCAACAGTCCGACACGACATATCGTCTGTATGATTACGGGCGTCCGCGCGAACTGCATCTGAAAGATGGGTTGGCCGCGGTCAAGGAGAAAGTGAAATCCGGCAAAGTGCTGAGGCCCGCACCGCAACAAGATGGACGGACCAGGCACGCACGGCTGATTTCTGCGCCCTACTTTGCCGTGGATCTGTTCGAGGCAAAAGATCCCGTATGGTTCGCGACTATCGACGATTCAGGAAAGACGTCGGTGCAGATCGTGATTGCCGTCGAAGGTTGCGGAGTAGCTGAAGTGCACGGTGGAGATCCGGTGACGTTCGCGAAAGGAGACGCTGTGGTCATCCCAGCGTGCGCGCGAACGTACACCGTGCGTCCGCAGTGGAACGTGGAATTCCTGCGGGCCTACGTGCCAGGAAAAGAATATCCCGAGCCGGAAACGCGACTCTAAGGATTGAAGACTTCAGATTGTAGATTTTCAGACTTTTGATTTATGCAACTGTTTGCGGCCGAAACCAAATCTGGCAGTCTTAGACCTGCAATCTGCAATCGAAATGGGCAAGAATCCCAACTTTTATCCAGTTATTCTGGCTGGTGGGCGCGGTACCCGCTTTTGGCCGCTGAGCCGGAAGAAGCGCGCCAAACAACTGCTGGCGCTCGATGGCAAGCAAACGATGATCCAGCAGACGGTCGCACGCCTGTTGCCGCTGGCCGCCACGAAGAAATTCTGGGTCATCACCAATCAGGACCTGCTGCCTACGATTGCGAAGCAACTTTCCCGCCTGCGTAAGCAACAATTGATCGCCGAACCGGTTGGCCGGAACACAGCGCCGGCTATTGGATTGGCTGCATTTTTGTTGCAGCGTGAAAACCCTGAGGCAGTGATTGGGATGTTTCCCTCCGATCATGTTGTCGGAGACGAAAAACGCTACTGCGAGACTTTGGAACGCGGAATCGAGTTGGCGGCGGCCGGGCCGAACATTGTCGTGCTCGGCATTCGTCCGAATCGTGCGGAGAGCGGGTATGGCTACATCGAGGCCGGAAGTCTGTATGAAGGCGACGTGCTGCACGTCCGGCGTTTTACGGAGAAGCCCAATGCCGATCGCGCCGCCGAATTCGTGGCCGCCGGGAACTTTTTCTGGAACAGCGGAATGTTTTTGTGGAGCGCGCGGACGCTGGCGGATGCCCTCAAGGAGCATCTTCCCAGAACCGCGCCGTTGCTGGAGGAAATTGCTGAGGCGTTCGGAACGGCAAAATTCGCTGGGGTCTTTCGGAGGCTTTATCCCAAATGCGAGAACATCAGCATCGACTACGCCGTGCTGGAACCACGTTCGACCAAGGGCGAGCAGGAGAGCAACATTTTTTGCCTCCCCGCCAACTTTGCTTGGAACGATCTGGGGTCGTGGACGGCCCTGCACGAACACCATAATGCGAAGAGCACACCGCCCGAAGGCAACCTGATTTCGAGTTCTGGAATATTTGTCTTGAACGCGCACCGGAATTATATTCATGCACCGGAAAAGTTCGTGGCCGCAGTGGGAGTAAAAGACCTGGTGGTCGTCGAAACGTCTGACGCGCTGCTGATCACGACGCTGCAGCACGCGCAGGATGTGGGCAAGGTTGTAAAGTTCTTGGACGACAAGAAAATGAAGAAACTGACATAGTTGCGTGTTTGGAGTGGCTGGTAGAGCGCACAAACATTCCAGATCCACCCGAAACTCGAAACTGGAAACCTGAAACTGAATGCCTCAGGCAATCAAATTCGGAACGGATGGATGGCGCGGCATCATTGCCGACGATTTCACTTTCGAAAACGTGCGGCGCGTCGCCGGCGCGATCGCTTCTTATGTATTGAAATATGAGGATGCGCCTCGTGGCGTGTTCGTAGGCTACGACGCGCGGTTTGCTTCGCCGCAGGCTGCAAAAGTGATAGCAGAGGTCATCGCGTCCGCCGGAGTTCCGGTGAAACTCGCCAACGATTACACTCCGACGCCGGCTGTTTCTTTCGCAGTCAAACAGAAAGGCGCGGCCGGAGGTGTCATGGTCACCTCCAGCCATAATCCATGGAACTGGAATGGCGTGAAGTTCAAAGGAAAATTTGGGGGATCGGCGACGCCCGCCATCATGAAAAAGATCGAGGAGGAACTGGCAGGCGAGGCTTCTCCAAAAGGCATGAAGGCTGCGATCGAAGAAGTGGACTTTAAAAGGGACTACGTCGCTGCTGTCTGCGCATTCGCCGATATGGGGCTGATTGCGAAGACCAAGTTCAAGTTTGCGGTGGATTCCATGTACGGTTCCGGGCGCGGTGTTCTGACGGGCATTCTGGCCGATCGCGGCGTGCAATACGTTGCGATTCGTCAGGAATTGAATCCGTTGTTCCCGGGAATCAATCCCGAACCGATCGAGCCGCACACGGCGATGCTGCAGGAGACCGTGGTTCGCGAAAAGTGTGATGCCGGCCTGGCGACGGATGGCGATGCCGATCGCATCGGCGCCGTGGCGGAAGACGGAAGTTTCGTGGATGCACACAAAATATTTTCCGTACTGCTCCGCTGGCTGCTCGAACGCAAGAAATGGCCAGGGGAGATCACGCGGGCGTTCAATACCACGCGCATGATCGATCGGATCGCCGCCAAACATGGACGCAAAGTCCATGAGACGCCAATCGGATTCAAATACGCCGCCGACCTGATGATGGAGCGCGAAATCCTGATGGGCGGCGAAGAATCGGGAGGAATCGGTTATTCGCGATTCTTACCGGAACGCGATGGAGTTCTGAATTGCCTGCTGCTGGCGAACGTCATGGCGGAGGAAGGCAAGGCGCTGGGCCAATTGGTCGCCGATCTACAGCGCGAGTTCGGTCCGCATTATTATGGCCGCCTCGACCTCCACATTCCCGAAGAGATGAAGCAGAACGCGATTCAGCGCGCTCGGGCCGATTCCACGAAGATGCTAGGCCGCTATCGAGTGCTGACGAAAGAGCACCTTGATGGAGTGAAGTTCTTCATCGATGCCCCCAAAAATGGGAATGGCGCGGAGGCCTGGATCCTATTCCGTGCGTCCGGTACGGAGCCCTTGATGCGGCTTTATAGCGAAGGGGCATCTCCAGATCTGGTGCGTGAAGTACTCTCCACTGCCGAGAGCTTCGTGACCAAAGCGTGAACGGGACCGCTCCAGATCGCCCTTAATAGTGCGATACTCTTAAGCAAGGCATTCTCTTTATGGCAGATGGTTCGATTGCGGCTCAGGCCGACTCACCTGAAGCGCGCCGTTACAATCAGATCCGGCGATGGTTGAGCGTAGCTGACTTCATCGTTGGCTTCGTATTTCTCCTCGTGCTGCTGGTTACGCGCTGGTCCGATTCTCTGCGTGATCTTGCGTATCGTTGGGGGTCTCAGAATTATTCTGTCTCGCTGTTCATCTATCTGGTACTCCTGCTCGGCATCAGCAAAGCGATCGGCCTTGGTCTCGAATATTACGGTTTCCGCCTGGAACGTCGTTTTAGGCTGTCCAACCAAAAGTTTGGAGGATGGGCGTGGGATGAGATCAAGGGATTTCTGGTAGGACTGGTGTTGGGTTCCATCGTGGTAGAGCTGTTGTACTTGACCATCCGGCAATGGCCGCAAAACTGGTGGGTGCTCGCGTGGATCCTGTTCATGGGATTGTTCGTTCTTCTGGCGCAACTGGCGCCAGTGATTTTGTTTCCGATCTTCTACAAATTCGAACCGCTGGAAAATGAGGATCTCCGCCGGCGTCTGGTTGTGTTGAGCGAGCATGCGGGCACACATGTCCGTGGCATCTATCGCTGGAAGCTCTCGGAAAAAAGCAAGAAAGCGAATGCGGCCCTGACCGGCCTGGGAAATACCAGAAGGATTATTCTCGCCGACACGCTGCTCGACAATTACACGCCGGAAGAGATCGAGGCTGTGCTGGCGCACGAACTCGGACATCACGTTCACCGCCATATCCTGAAGAGCATCTTGGTACAGGCCGTTATTACGTTTGTCGGGTTCTGGGCGGCAAACTGGGTCCTGCATTATGCAGTCGACCACCACATGTTCGAGCAGCTATCGGACTTTGCGAACCTGCCCTTGCTGGCGCTGGTTTCCGTCGTGCTGTCCCTGCTTTTGATGCCGGTCCTGAACGCCTACTCGCGCTTCAACGAGCGGCAAGCTGACCGGTACTGTTTTGAAACGACCGCCAACATCGAGCCATTCATTTCTTCCATGAATAAGTTGGCGGACCAGAACCTCGCGGAACGCACTCCTTCAAAGTGGGTGGAATGGTTCTTTCATTCGCATCCGTCGATTTCGAGACGTCTGGCCGCCGCTGAGAAATGGGGACGCGCACACAACGCCAGGTCAGTTTGAGAAGGTTCAGTTCTCCGCGTTTTACTTGAGATTTCTCATCACTCGCTTCAAATCTTCTTCCGTGTCCACGCCGATGCTGTCGTAAGGCGTCTCGGCCACGAAGATGGCGATGCCGTTCTCCAAGAAACGCAGCTGCTCCAATCGCTCGCTTTTCTCCAGCGCCGACTCCGGCAGCTTCACAAAAGCATCCAGAGCGGACTTGCGATAAGCGTAGAAGCCAAGGTGCTTGTGGTAACGGGGATTGGTTGAGTCGCGATCGTAGGGAATGCTCGCACGAGAGAAATACAAAGCTCGGCCGTCGAAACCAGTCACCACTTTCACCGCATTTGGATTGTGGATGTCTTCCGGCGCCGCGGCCGTCATCAATGTGCCGACCTGCACTGACGAATTCTCCATCACTTGAATCAACGCTGCAATCTGTTCGGGACGAACCATCGGCTCATCTCCTTGAACGTTGATGTAGACGTCAGCCGCGATTCGATGTGATATTTGGTGGACACGTTCGGTTCCGCTGCGGTGCGCGGAAGAGGTCATCTGCGCGTTCCATCCGTGCTGCTGGCAGACGTCCATGATCTCGTCGGAATCGGTTGCGATAAGTACGTCGCTGAGCAGTGGCGAGCGTCGTACTGCTTCATAAACGAGGCCGACCAGGGGCTTGCCGGCGATTTCGCGCAGCAATTTTCGCGGCAGGCGCGTAGAAGCCAGACGAGCGGGGATGACGGCGATTGCTTTCATCGAACTTCGGTCATTGTCCGAGTTTCCGGGCCGTTGAGTGTCGCGGCTGGTAGAGACCGAGTTTGCCTCCGCTGGGCAGTGGAAAGGTCGTCACGGTTCCCCATGGCGCGTTTTGGATCTCGGTACAGGGAACATCCTTTTCCTTCAGCCATGCGATGGAGGCCTCAAGATCGTCGCACATCAAATACAGCACCGCCTCGAGCAAATCCTGACCCGCATGGCTATCCGAGAACTCGCCATCGAACGGATGGATGCCGGCCTCGGCGGGCGGCATGGCAAAAATGAGCCAGCCTTCGCCGACATCGACGGAGCAGAAGCCAAGTACATCGCGGAAAAAGGCGCGGTCCGCCTCGGGATTCTTGCTGTAAAAAAGAAAATGAGCGCCCGTAATCATTGGTGCCGAGTATACCGGATTGCTACGTTGGGTTTGACCTATTTGGGGAGCACTCTTAAAATTGAATTGGGGCGCGATGTTCCGAGAGAATGCCGCTTCCAGCGCGAAAGAGCCGATCCAACCAGCATAGATTCCTTTCGCATTTCCCCGTAGTTTTGTGGCCCGTGGCGGTGTAGCTCAGGTGGTTAGAGCGACGGTCTCATAATCCGTAGGTCGTTGGTTCGAGTCCAACCGCCGCCACCAAAATTTCTATGTCCGTTCCGGAGACATGGGTAACAGAACGTTCCGGAGACATGGGTTACACTTTTGGCCCGAAGGGGTTCTCCAGGGGCTGCAAGGTTTTTTCCTCCAGATCAATATAGCCAAGATCGTACTCCAT
>Ga0335081_10000646_pt1 | contig 57802 bp, 31 predicted proteins | sample Lox_Sample_35_FD_206713 | JGI IMG/M metagenome (GOLD analysis project Ga0335081, IMG submission 206713) | Soil microbial communities from Loxahatchee National Wildlife Refuge, Florida, United States - Lox_Sample_3.5 | ecosystem: Environmental > Terrestrial > Soil > Wetlands | place: USA...
CTGATATGAGTACGGCGGGCAAGAACACGGGCGGTGTGAGCGAAGAAGAGCTGCTAAGAATGCTGAAGGCATTGAAGAAACAGCTGAGCGCGACGAAGAGAGAGTATTTCAGCCACTCGGGGGTCGTCACGGATTCAGTAGTATTGCCTGACGATAAAGCCCGGCTGCGCGCCGTCGTCGAGCTTGCCAAGTTGCACGGGCTGTTTCCAAGGAGAGGTGAGGGGCAAGCACGTGACCAGTACGACCGTTCGGAGCGTCCTGTCATAAACTTGGTGATGCCTAGCCTCGAACGAAATGCGGCATGTACAGGCAACGAAGGGTAACCTCAGATTCAAGACCTCCGGAGAGCTTGAGCATCACCTCTTGCTCTGACACCCTACGGAACTCGGCCTTCCTCACCGCGATGTCCTCGGCCTGGTTTCCGAACGCTACAACGGCGGGAGCGAATGGCCAGGGTTGACCCTCGCTTGACGACCCGCAATAACTTCGCGTCCGAAGGCCCTCGCGGACGCGTCGGCACAATCAAAAATTCTCGGCGGTCCAGACTTCTGAGCTCATTGCGGCGCTGAAAATCGCGAGGTGGCGTCCGTCCGGCGAAGGCAGCGCCCACGTTTGGTATGCCCCGGGTTGTTGGAAGAGGACGTGCGCGTTGCCGCGCATATCGACCTGCAAGACGGTGCAACGGCTGCCGGAGCGGCTGGAAATGAAGAGGCTGTGCTCGTCCATGGCCCAGTGCATCGAGATCAGGTGAGGCCATCGATTGACTTCAATTTGAGTATCGGGCGCGCCACGAAGAGAGATGATCCTGATGCGAATTTCGCTGTCTTCGACTTGCGAAATCGCGACGTGCGAGCCGCGCGGCGAAATCGCCCACTCATAGGATCGGGCCGGATCGGTGTCGAGGTTGAGAAGGACTCGTCCTCTGCCGTCGGCGCCGCTATTCTTCGATGGATCAAAAGTGGTGAGAATCAGGTGGCGTCCATCGGCGCTCCGCTCACCGAGAACGCAAAAAGCTGATGGCACGCGCGTGCACTGGTGGCTGTCGTAGGTTTCAGAAGTAAGCACGAGCTGAGGCGTTCCGCCCGAGACCGGAATCTTCATGAGCTTCACGCGCGTTGCGGCGCCGAAGTGCTCGAAATTCGGCACCTCCATGTAAACGAGCCAACGGCCGTCGGGGCTGAGGACGGCAGCGAGCTGCTCGCCGGGCCCGGCGACGACGGGCTCCGCCGAATCGCCCGCGAGGGACTGCGTATAGACGTCGTTGTCACCGCTCTTCGAGGAATAGAAGACGATCGCTCGGCTGTCTTTGGTCCAGGCCGTGGGCCAATCGCCGTCGACTTCATTGGCCAGACGGTGGGGCTTCGCGAACGTTCCGAGCCGCGTCGAATCGATGTCGCCGATGGCGATGTTGGTCTGAAACCAGTCGCGCAGGAACGCAACGCGCTTTCCGTCGACGCTCGCAGTGACACCTTGAAGGCAGAAGCCGGTCCAATCTGTCAAGCGGGCCGGCTGGCTCGCGGCTTTTCCGCTCCGCGGATCGACTTTAATCTCCCAGAGGTTGAAGTCGTGGTTGTCAAACGATGGCTCAGAGAAGGCGAAGATAACCCGATTGTCGGGAAGCCACCAGGAGCTTTGCGCCTGCGACGAACAGAGCCGCGGATCGGACAGCAGGATTCGCGGCCGCGGGTCGCTGAGCCTGCGGGTCTCGAGCCCACACTCCAGGGCATCTGGGCGTCGAAGAACGCGAAAATCCGCGAGCCATTGGCCGTCCGGACTCCAGATGACGCGGCCGATTTCAGTGCCGGCATCAGCGACCGCGAACTGGCGCGGGTCCTCTCCATGAGGTCCCATGAGCCAGATTTCGGATTCGTTCTTGATGGCGGCTACCACGGAGCCGTCGGGCGATACGGATGAACCCCAGGCGCCCTCGAAAAGCTTTTGAGAATTGTTGGTGACGAGCGAAATCGACCAAATGGCCGGCTGAGGTGTTGTCGATCTGGGCGCTCCGGTGGTAACCAGCAAGCGGCTGCCATCCGGGTACCACGCGACGGGAAAGCGCACCGCAAAGCCCGAGTTGGGGGAACCGGGCGCGTCCGTACTGGGAGGGAGGATTGTGCGCACCTCTCCCGTCTCGATGAGCTTCACGTGAACACCGGTTGCGTCTGCGTAGGCGACCTGCCTTCCATCGGGCGAAATCGCTGCAAAGTTGACCGGATTCTCGGCGGGGCTGGCGACCACACGAGCCGGTCGAAGCAGGGAGTTAGCGGCGGAATTCGACGACATGGCGCGCCAGTAGAGGGTCACGGCTCCGGCCAGCACAACGGGAATCGCAGCGGCGATCGCGCGCCGCGTCCAGGAGCGCGGGTGGTGCCGCTCTGGCTCCAGCGCGGGTGCGGGCTGCGCGACGACGGCTTCCTGGTGACCGTTGCCCTTCACCCCGTTCGTCGGCGCGATGAAACGGTAGCCGCGACGCGCCAGCGTCTCGACAAACTGGGGATGCTCCGCGGAATCCCCAAGGGCTTCCCGCAGGCGCTTGATAGCGTTATTCAGGCCGCGGTCGAAATCGACGAAGGTATCTGCCGCCCAGATGCGCCTCTGAAGCTCTTCGCGAGTCACTACCTCGCCGTGACGCTCGAGCAGCACTTCGAGGACGCGGAAGGGCTGGTCCTGTAGCCGGATCTTGTAGCCCAGTTTGCGGACCTCGCCCGCACGAAGATCCACCTCAAATGGGCCGAAAGATACAGTCGAAGGCGTTGAGTCCTTGCCTAACATGGTAAGAACCGTGAACTTTGAGCGAGAGTCTATCATCGCTTCACGAAATTGGCCAGCTAAGTCCAGCACGGTGAAAGACTTCAACCGATACATACAGGAGGGAGAAAGAATACCGGCAAACGATTGAAGTTCCTCTCCCGCGCTGGCAGGAATCCCGCACATCCTCTCAGCGGGAGGCCTCATGAAGCGAAGTCGCGCCTTCGTCGTGATGCTCGTCTTGGGCTTCGCGACGACCCTTTCCAACTGCAACAGCTCCAACACGCCACCTCCGCCCCCGATTTCGGTGACGATTTCTCCCGCTGCGGCGCAGTCGGTGGACCAAGGCCAGATGATCACTTACACGGCGACAGTGCTGAACGATTCCGCCGCAAAGGGTGCCACGTGGAAGGTCAGCTGTTCAGCCGCAAATTGCGGGATGCTTTCGGCCATGACAGGCGCGACGACGGTATATACGGCGCCCAGTCCCCTGGCAGCGAACGTGAATGTGACCGTGACTGCGACGTCGGCCGCGGATCCGACGAAATCGGCTGGAGACGCGGTGACAGTGAACACGCCGCCCACGATCTCGACCCACTCGCTTCCGGGCGCGACCGGAGGAGTTTCCTACAACGCAATGGTGCAGGAGTCCGGAGGAGTAGCGCCATTGAACTGGACGCTTGGCCCGACGGGCTCGCTACCGGCCGGGCTCGACCTCAATGGCGACGGGTCGATTTCCGGGACGCCGACGCAGGGCGGCCTGGCGAACTTCACGGTGCAAGTGACGGACTCTGGAAATCCACCGCTGACGGCTTCGGCCAACCTGAGCATCAGTGTGACGGTGCTGCCCATGACGATTACGACGGCGTCGCTGCCCAACGCGACGGTGGACGCTGTTTACAACCAGTCGATGCAGGCGAGCGGCGGAATTCCGCCTTACACGTGGAGTGTGTCGAGTGGAGCGGTTCCAGCCTGGGCCACGCTGAGGTCCGACACGGGACAGATCAGCGGAATTCCGGGCGCGACGGGAACAACGAATTTCACGGTGGAGGTGGCGGATTCCGAGGGCGTAGCGCTGACGGCAACACAACCGCTCGCGATTACGTCTGCGACAGCGGCGAGCGTGAATGATTCGGAATTGCACGGGCAGTACGCGTTTTTGTTCAACGGCTTTGACGATGCGACGGGTTCGCAAGTGGCGATCGCCGGGACGCTTGCGATGGACGGCGCGGGGAAGATCACAGGCGGAGTGCAGGACGAGAATGGGCCGAACGGCGCGGTGCTGAACGCGGCGGTGACGGGGACTTACAACGTCGGAGCGGATGGCCGCGGGGCGCTGACGATCAAAACGGCGGCGGGGGCGAGGACGTACGCGCTGGTGCTGAATTCGATTCAGAGCGGGACGGCGCAGAAGGGACGGTTCGTCGAGTTCGATGACACGACGGGAACGAGCGGGCAGCGCGGGTCAGGCGTGTTGAGGCTGCAGGATGCGACGGCGTTTTCGCTCAGCAAGATTTCGGGACCTTACGCTTTTGGGCTGGCGGGGCAGGACTCCACGGGGAATCGCAAGGCGATTGCGGGTTCATTTACGTTCGACGGTGCGGGAACGATTTCAAGCGGAGAAGCCGACCAGAATATCGCCGGGGCGGCGGTGAATCCAACGCTGACGGGAACTTACACGGCTCCTTCGGGCACGACGGGACGAATGACGATGCATGTGGCACCGTCCGGAGCTGCGAGCCTGGACTTCAGCGCGTACGTGGTTTCGGCGAAGGAATTTCTGGCGATGACGACGAATGCTTTTTCGTCGGCGGGGATGGTGAGCGGGCAGGCGCTTTCGCAAGCCTCGACATCGTTCACAAACGCTTCGTTCAGCGCGCCATCGGTCTACTACGAGAGCGGCACTGCCGATGCGGGTTCAACTCTGGGTGAAGCGGAGGTCGGGCTGCTGTCGCCAGACGGAAATGGGAATCTCTCGGCGACATGGGACAGCCAAGCCGCCGCGAGCATCTTCAAAGATCAAACCTTCAGCGCGACATATGCGGTGTCGGCGGACGGGCGGGTCAGCGTAACGGGCTGGCATGGCGACGCTACGAATCCGGCGATCATTTTCTATTTGGTCGACGCGAACAAGGGCTTTTTTCTGGATACGGGCGTGAGCGCCGGGTCCGGATTTGTCGAAGGGCAGACGGGAATTCCCGCGGGAGGCTTTACGAATGGGTCGTTCGCAGCGGCGGTATCGGCGGCGACGGTGGCGCCTTCGGCCCCGGGAACGTTCAACGGCGTGGGGCTCGTGACGCCGGACGGGGCGGGAGGATTTTCCGAGGCAGTGAACTTGAGCAACACGAACGGCTTATTCGTGAGCCAGACAACAAGCGGGCATTATTCGATCGTGGCAAACGGGCGAGGAACGGTGACCGGGCTGACGTTCAGCACGGAAATCAAGACCGCGTCGCTGTTTGCGCTGGCCGCTGGACTGATTTTCGCCGGGTTGCGAAAGCCGCGAAAAAGGGAAGCGCGTCCCGGACTCGCGTTGTTCTCGTTCGCTGTGCTGCTGGCGATCACGCCGGCAGGATGCCCGTGTCTCACTTGCGGGCTCACAAACCAATTAATCCTTTACATGATATCGCCGCAGAAGGCCGTGATGATTCACCAGGCGACGGGGCACCCAGTACCGGAAGTGACGATTGTGGAGGAATGAGCGGTCAGGATGAAGAGGGTCAATGGGTCGACGCTGCGTCACGCAGGCGTGAACGACGAGTGACGATGCTCTTGGCCGCAAAAAAATTTGCGGCAACCAGGAGGAGAAGATGAAAAGCAAATTTATCGGAGCGGTTCTTTTGGCGACGGGTGGGATTTCATCCCTGATGCTGGCGGCGCAAAGCCGGCGCATGGCGACACGAAGTGTTGTGCTGGCAAATGACCATGGAGTCTGTTCGCAGAGAGATATCGCGGGCCGGTGGGGCTACTCGTATGCGGGCGCGATTGTGGGATTGGGGCCGGCGGGGTCGGTGGGCAGCTTTTCGATGGATGAGCACGGGAACCTATCGGGTTCTCAGACGCGAAGCTTCAACGGAGACGTTGAACCGGAGACGATCACGGGAACCATCACGATTCAACACGATTGCACCGCGACGGGGACGATCAACGTTTACTTGAACGGAGCGTTCGAACGGTCGACGGACCTTGACCTGGTGTTCGTGGACCACGAACGAGGAGCGCGCGCGATTTTCAAGACGACTGGAACGGTGATCACGATTGAAGCGCGCCGCATCGACGAAGATTGATTCGAGGATGTGAGGCGCTAATGATGAGTTCAATCCGAGGTGCCAGGGGTAGTGCGTTTGCCACATGCATGGTTCTGGGGATGTCGTTCGCGTCCGCGTGCGGAGGGGAACACACGCCGCCGCCGCTGATTTCGGTGAGCATCAGCGGCGCGGCCTCGCAGACGATTGAACAGGGCCAATCGGTAACGATCACTGCGGTGGTCGCAAACGATTCGTCGGGCAAGGGAGTAAGCTGGGCACTGAGCGGCGCGGGAGCGCTGAGCAAGCAGACGAGCACGACGGTGGAGTACGACGCACCGGCAAGCGTCGAGAGCAATCAGGCGGCGAGCGTGACGGCGACAGCGGTGGCGGACGGAACGAAGTCGGCCGGCGACACGGTGACGGTGACGTATCCGCCGGTGGCGCTGGTGCAGGTGAGCGCGGACGCGTACAGCGGGGGACTGGGGCAGCATGCAACGGAAGTCGAGCCGGACACCTTCGCATTCGGATCGACAATCGTTTCAACCTTTCAGGTGAGCCGCATTTTCGGCGCCTCCGCAATGAACATCGGCTGGGCGACCTCGACGGATGGAGGCGCCACTTGGACGAGTGGGGTGCTCCCGGGAATCACAACTTCGGCGGGAGGCACTCTCGACTCCGCGGGCGATCCCGTTGTCGCGTATGACGCGGCTCACGGTCAGTGGATGATTTCGACCGGCGGCGGCGTAGATGATGCCAATGGGAACGTTTTAGAGGGCCAGAGCTTCATTGCGCGTTCAAGAGACGGAATCAACTGGGACGACCCCATCGCAGTGGCACCTCTAAGTACGAACCTTCACGACAAGGACTGGATCGTTTGCGACGACACTTCCACCAGTCCTTTCTACGGACACTGCTACATCCAGTGGAGAACCAACGACGGGCTGATGAACACGACGACCTCGACGGACGGCGGACTTACGTGGCTGCCGGCGTTGCACACCGCCGATTCGATCAATGGGCTTGCGGGGCAGCCGCTCGTGCAACCCAACGGGACGGTGATTTCGCCGATGGTCAAATTCCTCATGACAGACATGATTTCATTCAGTTCCAGCAACGGGGGCGCTAGTTGGAGCGCCACGACAGAAATCTCGTCGATCACGGACCATACGGAAGCCCAAAATCTGCGAAGCGGTCCCTTGCCTTCGGCAGAAATGGACGCTGCGGGGACCGTGTATGTCGTGTGGCAGGATTGCCGCTTCCGGACGAACTGCTCGTCGAATGACATTGTCCTCAGCACGTCCAGCGACGGAGTGAACTGGACCTCACCCGCGCGCCTTCCGATCGACCCCGTCACGAGTACTGTGGATCATTTCATTCCGGGTATCGCCGTTGATCGCACGACCGCTGGGAGTTCTGCGCATCTGACAGTGCTCTACTACTACTACCCGGTCTCCAACTGCACCGACTGCGACTTATATGTGGGCTTTGTGGCATCCGACGACGGCGGCCAAACTTGGTCGGCTCCGGTTGTCCTAGCGGGGCCGATGAAGCTTTCCTGGCTAGCGCAGACCGGCAGCCAGGGAGAAGCGCAGGCGATGATTGGCGACTACTTCTCCGTTTCCTACGTTAGCGGAAATCCCTTCGCGGTGTTTGCGGTTGCAGAACCGAAATCGAATGGAGTCTTCGACGAGGGTATGTACACGACGGCGGCTCCCATGGTTCCGGCCACCGGTGCGGTGCGATTCAGTTCGCGAGGGGAGAAGCCGGTGCCCAACGCGAAGTCGGACCATCCACCTAGGCGCGAGGAGGAGCCCCACAGCAGCCGCAGAGCGGCGCTTCGGTTGAGGCGATAGAAGAAACGATGACGGACTTCAAAGCGGGCGTGCGAGCCAGCTTAATGATCTTGGCCGCCGGCATCCTGAGCGCGTGCGGAGGCGGAGGACGCACGCCGCCTCCAGCGATTTCGGTGAGCATCAGCGGCGCGGCCTCGCAGACAATTGAGCAGGGCCAGTCGGTGACAATCACGGCGGTGGTAACGAACGATTCGGCGGGCGAAGGGGTGACGTGGGTATTGACTGGCCCGGGCGCGCTGAGCAAGCAGAGGAGCACGACGGTTGAATATGATGCGCCGGCGAGCGTGGAGAGCAATCAGACGGCGAGCGTGACGGCGACAGCGGTGGCGGACAGGACGAAGTCGGCGGCGGACACGGTGACGGTGACGTATCCGCCGGTGGCGCTGGTGCAGGTGAGCGCGGACGCGTACAGCGGCGGGCTCGGCCAGCACGCGACGGAAGTTGAGCCGGATACCTTCGCCTTCGCCTCAACCTTGGTTGCCACATTTCAGATTGGCCGGATTTTCGGCGGAAGCGCAATGAATGTGGGATTCGCGACCTCCAAGGACGGAGGCGCCACGTGGACGCATGGCGTCCTGCCGGGCATCACGACATCGGAGGGCGGCACGTTCGACGGCACGGGGGATCCGGTTGTCGCGTACGATGCGGCTCATGGCAAGTGGCTGATCGCGACGATTACCGTGCACGAAGACGCAAACGGAAATATCTCGAACGATCAGGTCGTTGTGAGCCGTTCTGGCGACGGGCTCACGTGGGACAGTCCCATTGCGGCGAACGCGGTGGCCGGTCCGAAGCTCTACGATAAGGACTGGATCGTGTGTGACAACACGGCTACTAGTCCTTTCTATGGTCATTGCTATCTCCAGTGGAGAGGGACGAACGGCCTGATGAACACGAGTACTTCCACGGATGGCGCGCTGACATGGCCCGCACCGCTGCTGACGGCTGACGCGATCAACGGAGGCAGCGGCCAGCCGCTCGTCCAGCCAAACGGGACCGTGATTTCGCCGATGGGTAAGCTCGGCGCGACGGACATGATCGCTTTCACGTCGGCGAACGGGGGCGCGAGTTGGAGCGCGACGACCGAAATCTCGCCAATCATCGATCATGAGGATGCGGGGAATCTACGCAGCAATCCCATCGGTTCAGCGGAGATGGACGCCGCCGGCACGGTGTATTACGTCTGGCAAGATTGCAGGTTTCGGACGAACTGCGCATCGAACGACATCGTGTTGACGACTTCGAGCGACGGAGTGACCTGGACAGCGCCGGCACGGGTACCCATCGATCCTGTGACCAGCACCGTGGATCATTTTTTGCCGGGGCTTGCGGTGGATCGGAGCACGTCTGGCAGCGGCGCTCATCTGACGCTGCTTTATTACTACTACCCGGTGACGAATTGCGGGACAGACTGCGACCTGTACGTGGGCTTTGTGGAGTCGGAGGATGGCGGGCAGACGTGGAGCGCGCCGGTGGTGCTGGCGGGGCCGATCAAACTGCCGTGGCTGGCGCAGAGCGGCGATACCGTTGCGACCGGATACATGGTGGGAGACTATTTTTCTGTGTCCTACGTCAACGGGAACCCGTTCGCGGTGTTTGCGGTCGCGAACGCGAATTCGGGATCGACGTTTGACGAGGGGATGTACACAACGGCAGCACCGATGGTTCCTGCCCTTGGCACGGCGCGGTTCAGCTCGCGAGGCGAGAAGCCGGTGCCGAACGCGAAGTCGGATCATCCGCCGCGGCGCGAGGGCCCTCCACGGCACAACCGCCTGGTGGCACGTCGCGTGTTGCGGTAGGCAACCGGACGGCAGCGGGCTGTACCCGCATCCTAAAATAGAGGCACCAACGGGGGCCACACGGTTTCGACGGAAGCTGTCGCGGCTCTAAGGCATGCCGGGCGCCACCTGCCGCAATCGGGTGGAACAACACAACTGGCGGCGTCAAAGATCGAGAGCTGCTGGAGTCGTGCATCGTGGACACCGCGCTCTTGAACGACCCTGTGGCGGTTGAAGCCTTCATGCACGCCGTTACACCCAACTCAAGATTAAGCTCGTGGAGTCGAACGAGCGCAGGCCGTGAGGTGGCGCCGCGTCGGAATACCGTCTCGGCACCGTCCACAAGCGCCCCCAGCTAGTCCAGCATTGGCGAGGCGTTCGGGAAACACCTGATTTCGAAACGACTGGATACTCGTGGTCGCGCGCTGAGGAATCAACTAGTTATGGATGCAGGATGGAGAGGGTTTTCGGAACATCACGCCAGATCGTATCCGTTGGTTAGTCTTTGACCGGTGCTTCCCGCTCGTCTTCTCGCTGGCATCAGCCGCAATTCCCATCGCGGGCCACTGCTAAGTTAGCAGTAGACGTCACACAGGGAGTTGGTGCGCGTGAGAAAACGCGAAAGAGTTGCACCGGCACCCATTATTGGTCCTCTGGCTATGGTCTTGCGCCCACCTAGACAATCCGCACCGTCGCCTCGACTCGTTTGACCCTCGGCGAGAACGCATCCGATAAAATCCGTTGACACTCGAATGAGCGGGCGAGTATACCAACCTGCCTGTAAATGATTCTTCGATTTCGCGTTTTTGAAGTGCCAAAGATGAGGCTCCTTTGAAATTCCACGCGTGCTTGGCTCTGGCTGCGCTCTTGCTGGCTCGCCCTCCTCAAACGCCCAGCTCGTCCTCCCATCCGTTTCGTCCCGACGGGATGGACACAATCCTCTACGGCGTCGCCTACTATCCCGAATACATGCCCTACGAGCGGCTCGACAAGGACGTGGCGCTGATGAAGCAAGCGGGAATCAGCGTCGTGCGGGTCGGAGAGTCGAGCTGGGGATTGTGGGAACCCGAGGACGGGCGATTCGAATATGCGTGGATGGACCGCGTCATCGAAAAAATGCACCAGGCAGGCATTCACGTGATTCTCGGAACGCCGACGTATTCAATCCCGGCGTGGATGTACAAAGAGCATCCGGAGATCGTCGTCACAAGACTGGATGGAAAATACATCTACTACGGGTTGAGGCAGAACACTGACCTGTTGAATCCGGCGTTTCGTTTTTACTGCGAGCGCGTGATTCGCAAAATTCTCGAGCACTACAAGGACAATCCAGCGGTGATCGGCTATCAGATCGACAACGAAACTTCGGCGGCAGGCGTGGCGAACCGCGACGTCCAAGTGGGATTCGAGGAGTACTTGAAGAAAAAGTTCGGCACGGTGGACGTGCTGAACAAGATCTGGGGCCTGAATTACTGGGGGCAGCGCCTCAACGACTGGACCGAACTTCCGCCGCGCGAAGGAATCATCAATCCCGGGTGGAAGCTCGAGTGGGAGCGCTATTCGCAGTGGCTCACGACGGACTTCTTGGGCTGGCAATCTGGAATCGTGAACGAGTACAAACGTCCGGACCAATTCATAACTCACGATTTCGCAGGGCCGCCGCGTCCTGAGGTGAACGAAGCGGACGTGGCCCACGCGCTCGACATCGTCGCGGCAAATCCTTATCACGGGACCCAGGATGCGTTCGACGGCGAAGGCTCGACCTACGCCGGCGACTATGTTCGCTCCTTGAAACACACGAATTACCTGATCACCGAAACGAACGCCGAGGCGATCGGCTGGGACTCGGCCGATCAGTATCCACCGTACGACGGCCAACTGCGGCTCGATGTCTACACGCACATCTCCACCGGCGCCAACATGGTGGAGTACTGGCACTGGCATTCCATTCATTACGGGCAGGAGACTTACTGGAAGGGTGTGCTGGGGCACGATCTGGAGCCAGGCCGCGCCTACGCGGAAGTGAGCCGTACCGCGCATGAATTGCAGCGAATCGGGCCGGAGATCGTCGACTTCAAGCGCAAGAACGACGTCGCGATTCTCTACAGCCGCGATTCGTACTACGGCATCGAGTTCATGAGGTTCAGCGCGCATGACAATTACCAGACGGTCTTGCGGCAAATGTACAGCGCGCTGTACCACGACAACGTTGGAGTGGATTTCGTTCTGCCCGAGAGCACGAATTTCTCGGACTACAAGGTCATCGTCGTCCCGCCTCTTTATATCGCGAGCGACGAGGTTCTTGAGCGGCTGAGCGACTACGTGAGCGCCGGGGGGAACCTCGTCATGGCGTTCAAGAGCGGATTCTGCAACGAGTACTCGACGGTTCGCTGGGAGCAGGCTCCGGGGCCACTGCGAAAGGCGGCGGGTTTCAGCTACCAGGAGTTTTCGAACTTGCGCGAACCGCTGAAGCTCAAAGGCGATCCGTTCCACGCGGGCGAGGAAAACAACGTATCCGACTGGGCGGAGATGCTGCTGCCAGACGGAGCCGAGGCCCTCGCATACTACGACCATCCGTTTTTCGGAAAGTACGCCGCAATCACGCGCAACAAGTTCGGCAAGGGCACGCTCACTTACGAGGGCACGGTGCTTTCTGACGTGTTGCAGGAGCGCGTGCTGCGCGGAGTGCTGCAGCTCGCGGGTCTGGTCGGTCCGGATCAAAATCTTCCGGCATCGGTTCGCGTGAAGCACGGCACAAATCGCGCCGGCAAGACCTTGCACTATTACTTGAACTATTCGAGTGATTCGGCGGCGTTCACCTATCCGTACGGGACGGGCGCGGACTTGCTCACGCAGACCAGCATCGCACCGGAGCAGAAGGTGACCCTGAAGCCGTGGGACCTCCTCATCGTGGAAGAAAAGTGATCTTGTCTTTCCGAGGAATTCGACTCGGCGTAACAATTCACCCAGCTCGGGCCAGGAGAATCGCAACCCCATGTTGAGAGCGCGCACGATTTTCTCGATCCTGCTTGTGGCATTCGCAATCCGGACCGCAGCGGCCCAAGCGCAACGGCCGGCCCCCGCGCACGTTGAAAAGCGGATCGATGCGCTTCTGGCTCAAATGACGCTGGAGGAGAAGATTGAGCTGATCGGCGGAACGAACAGCTTTTACACGCGTTCAATTTCGCGGCTTGGCATCACGTCTCTCAAGATGTCCGACGGCCCATTGGGAGTTCACGACTACGGCCCGACTACGGCGTATGTCGCGGGAATCGACCTGGCAGCTTCGTGGGACGCCGATCTCGCCCGGCGCGTTGGCGCCTCGATGGGGCGCGACGCGCGAGCCCGCGGCGTGAATATCGTGCTCGCTCCGGGACTCAACATCTATCGCGCGCCGATGAACGGTCGGAATTTCGAATATTTCGGCGAAGACCCGTACCTTGCATCGCGAATGGCGGTGGGAGTGGTCGAAGGGATGCAGTCAGAGGATGTAATCGCGACGGTGAAGCACTTTGTCGCAAACAACATGGAATACGGGCGGAATGATCACAGCTCGGATGTGGACGAGCGCACGCTGCGCGAAATTTATCTTCCAGCATTCGAAGCGGCGGTGCGCGAAGCGCACGTGGGCGCGGTGATGGACGCCTATAACCTCGTCAACGGCGAGCACATGACGCAAAACGCGCACCTGAACAAAGAAATTCTGAAGGGCGAATGGGGATTCGACGGAATCCTGATGTCGGATTGGGGAGCGACTCACGACGGCGTCGCTGCGGCAAACGGCGGACTCGACCTGGAAATGCCTTCGGCCGTTTATATGACGCCGGAAACTCTTCTGCCGGCGATCAAAGAAGGAAGAGTTTCGGTCGCAACCATCGACGATAAAGTACGCCGGATTTTGCGGATGGGGATCCGCTTCGGCTTTTTCGGACACGATCAGACGGACCCGGACATTCCGCTCTATAACCAGCAGGGTCGTGAACTTGTCCGCGAGGAAGCGCGCGATGGTATGGTGCTGCTCAAGAACAAAGGCGGCTTGCTCCCGCTCGACAAGACCAAACTGAAAACAATCGCCGTGATCGGCCCGGACGCCTATCCCGCGGTGATCGGCGGCGGCGGAAGCTCGCTGACGCAGCCGTTCAATCAGGTGAGCTATCTCGAGGGGATCAGCAACTACTTGGGCCCGCGAGTGAAGGTGCTTTCCGCGGTCGACTCGGTTCCCGCCGCCGACGTTGCCGACAAGACGGAATTTCGAACGAGCTCGGACGGCCCGATCGGCCTCGAGGGCGAATACTTCGACAATCGGGATCTCGAAGGCGCGCCGGCTGTGAAGCGCGTCGATCCGCGAATCGACTTCGAATGGGGTGACGGCAGCTATGCGCCCGGCCACGCCGTGGATAACTTCTCCGCGCGCTGGACCGGCTACTACATCGCGAAGATGACGGGCGACTACACCTTCTACGTCTCCGCGGACGATGGCGTGCGCCTGTATCTCGAAAACGAGCGCATCATCAACGATTGGACGGCCCATTCCGAGACGGTCGACGTCGCGACGAGGCATCTCGAAGCCGGCAAACCCTACGCAGTGAAACTCGAATACTTTGAAGGCGGCGGAGAAGCGACTGCGAGGTTCGGCGTGATCAACACTGCCGAAGTTCTCGGCCGCGAAACGAAGCCGCTGGCTGCGCGCGTGGATGCCGTCATCCTGTGCGTCGGCTTCGATCCTTCCACCGAGAGCGAGGGTTTCGACCGGACATTCCACCTTCCGAACGGCCAGGACGAATTGATTCGGCAGATCGCGAGCGTCAACAAGAACGTAATCGTCGTGCTGACGGCGGGCGGAAACGTCGACATGACGGGCTGGCTCGATCGAGTGCCCGCGCTTCTGGATGCGTGGTACCCGGGCCAAGAAGGCGGCACGGCCCTCGCGCAGATTTTGTTCGGCGACTACAGCCCGTCGGGCAAACTGCCCGCTTCGTTCGAACGCCGATGGGAAGATGACCCCGCCTTTCACAGCTACTATCCGCAGAGTGATAAGCGAGTGGCCTACACGGAGGGAATCTTCCTCGGCTATCGATACTATGAGAAGTCCACGACGAAACCTCTCTTTCCGTTTGGCTTCGGTCTTTCATACACCCGCTTTCAATATGCCAATCTGAACGTTTCAAGGCGCCAGAGCGATGACCCCGATTCGGTCGCCGTTTCGTTCGACGTGAAAAACATTGGCACACGCGCAGGCGCGGAAGTCGCCGAACTCTACGTCGGCGATTCACATTCGAGCGTTCCGCGGCCTGTGAAGGAGTTGAAGGGCTTCGCGAAAGTGTTTTTGCAGCCGGGCGAGATGAAGAGGGTGAACCTCATGCTCAACCGCAGGTCGTTTTCCTACTACGACGTCAAGAACAAGCAATGGACCGCGGAGCCCGGCGAGTTTTCGATCCTGGTGGGTAGCTCTTCCGAGAAGATTGAACTGACCGGCTCGTTCACGCTGACTAAAGCGGGGCCAAGCCGAGCATTGAAATGATCGAGCAGCACTTCGTGAAAGTGGCATACAAGTGGATCCTCGCCGCCATCGTCTGCGGACTCATCTGCGGGAAGGTGAGCGCTGACCCGGTGCTGCCGCATATTTTCAGCGACCACATGGTCCTGCAGCGAGAAGCGGACATTCGCATTTGGGGTTCGGCGGACGCCGGCGAAAAAATCGCCGCGAGCCTGGGCCAGGCGAAACGCGAGACCGTCGCCGATACTGACGGCCGATGGGAATTGACTCTGCCACCGATGTCGGCGGGAGGGCCATTCGTCCTCACCGTTGAGGGCAAGAAAACCATCGAGCTGAAAGACGTCATGATTGGCGAGGTGTGGGTCGCCTCGGGCCAATCGAACATGACATACGCCGTGAGCGGCGCCACGGGAGCAGCCGAGGAGATTCCGAAAGCCGATCGCCCGGAGATCCGCCTGTTTACTGTGCCCGGCCGTGTTGCGGTGACGCCGCAGACCGATACGCTGCTCGCAAGCTGGAGGGTTTGCACACCGGATAGGGCGAAGGAATTTTCGGCGGTCGCGTACTTCTTTGCGCGCCGACTGCAGGAATCTCTGCACGTTCCCATTGGAATCATTCTCAGTGCTTGGCCCGGCTCTGGCGGCGAGGAATGGACGGACCCGGAATCGTTGCGTCAAGATCCGATATTGGAGCCGATCGTGGACCATTGGGGTGCATTGGCCGCCGGGGTGAAATCGTTTGCGGCGGAGGGCGCATCAGTCGACCTTGAGTACGACGATTTCGAGTTAATCCCATCGCCCGGGTCTTCCGAAAAGACGCTCCTTCTGAGCAACTTCGACGACGGCTCGGCGAGTGTGTCTCCGGACGGCGAGTGGACTTACAGCTGGCAGGATGCGCCGCGAACTGCCTTTGACTTGGTCTCTCCCGGGCGCGGCGGCGCAGGATTCACCGCGCGTGTGAGCGGCCGCATCGCCGAACTGGATTCTTCGCGGCTCGAGGCCGCGTTCAAACCGGGAAGTGCTCCTACGGACCTCAGCGCTTACGCCGGCGTGCGTTTCTGGGTTCGCGGCGAGGGGAAATTCCGATTCCAGTCGCTGCAGCCGACGATCACCGACTGGGATAACTATGAAGGCGAGACGTTACAAGCGAGTCGTGAGTGGAACCCCGTTACGATCTGGTTCAAGGATTTGAAGCAAGAGGGTTGGGGAGTGTCGATGCCCTTCACGCCGACGACATTGTCGGGATTTAGGCTACTGAGCATGCCGAATGTCGGTGATCCCCCGCGCCCGCCCTCGGGGCTGTACAAAGGAATGATCGCACCTCTCGCGCCTTACCCGATTCGCGGCGCCATCTGGTACCAAGGTGAAGGAAACACTTCGCGAGCCTACCAATATCGGCATCTCCTGCCGGCCCTCATTCAGGGCTGGCGCAAGGCATGGCGAGAAAGCGATTTCCCGTTCTTGATCGTCCAACTGCCGAATCAGGGAGTGAGCCCGGAGCTGGGCGACTCGATTTGGGCGGAGCTGCGCGAGGCGCAACTCCTGGCGAGCGAGGCCGTCCCGAATACAGGGCTGGCCGTGACGATTGACGTCGGCGAGATGAAGAACCTTCATCCGTCGAACAAGCAGCCGGTGGGCGAAAGGCTTGCGCTGTGGGCGCTCGGAACCACCTACGGGCAAAAGATCGTCTACTCAGGGCCGCTCTACAAATCGATGCGGGTCGAAGGAACCCAGGTCCGAATTCGATTCAACCTCTTCGGCTCGACGCTCGCGGTCCATGGCGGCGCGCTCAAGGGTTTTGCCATCGCCGGGCCAGACAGGAAATTTCATTGGGCCGACGCACACATCGACGGCGACACCATCATCGTTTCGTCAGCGGATGTGGAGTCTCCGGTCGCCGTCCGATATGACTGGGCGAACAGTCCTGAAGGAAACCTCTGCGACCAGGAGGGACTCCCCGCCTCTCCCTTCCGCACGGATGATTGGCCCGGCGCGACGGTGGATGAGCGCTAGCCGCCCGAAGAAATCGACGGAGACTTCGTTCATGAACGGTCGTCGAAGAAGCACCGCCATCAAAATCGCCGCGAGCCTTGCAATCGTCGCAGCAGCGATCGTCCTCTCTGCTCGTGAATCTCCTGGCCGCCGTTTGGGTCCTGCGGCGCAGTCGCAGAATGCTTCGGCGGACGCGCAGTGGTCGTCGCAGGCGCTCGGTGAGCCGATCCTGCGCGATCCCATTTGGGTGTACAACGATTGGTCATCCTACGACGAGTTGTCGGACAACATTCCGCTGACGGAAAAGCTCGCGATGAAGGAGCTGCACGAGCTGCTGCGCCTTCGCCGCTTCGGCGTCCATTTCGATTACTACATGATGGACGCGTTTTGGTTCGCGCCCGACGGCGGTTACCGAACGTGGCGCAAGCCGAATTGGCCGAATGGCCCCGATCTCTGGATTCAAACTTGCCGCGAAAACCACATTCTCCCGGGAATGTGGTTCGGCACGAACGCACTTGTGAAAATCAATCCAGTGGACGCGTGGAAGGATTCTCTGACGGCGAACCACGGAGCCCTGTCGCTATCTGCAGGCGGCTTTCTGCCGGACTTGATGGATGTTCTTCAGTATTGGTACGACCGCGGGATTCGCATGTTCGAATTCGATTTCGCCTACTTTGACGCCGCGACTCCGGAGCAGGAGAAGTCCCTTACGCCCGCGCAGATTCGGCAACAAAATGAGACCGCTTTTCGCGATGCTCTGAAGAAATTCCGCGCGAAGAACCCTGACGTTGTCCTCGTCGCCTTCAATGGATTTGGCGGAGATCTCGGGTCGACGTCCGGGCCGTTCCCGTTCCACGATCCGATCGACCTTCGCTGGCTCGAAGCCTTCAGTACCCTCTACGCTGGCGACCCGCGGCCATCGGATGTGCCGGAAATGAACTTTTGGCGCTCGATGGACATTTACAGCGACCATATGGTCCGCCGGTACGAGCAAAGCTTCGTCCCGCTCGAGCGCATCGATCCTACCAGCTTCATGCTCGGCGACACGGGCACCATCTACTATCGCAAGGCGCACGCCTGGAAGGGCGCACTCTTGCTCGTGGTTTCGCGCGGTGGCTGGATAAACACCATTCATGGCAATCTCGAATTCCTGAGCGACTCCGACGTGCGCTGGTTTGCGCGGCTCCAGAGAATCTTCGCGCCTTTGAAAGCGGAAGGCCGGACGAAAACATTCGGCGGCATCCCCGGCGATGTCGAGCCCTATGGCTTCGGCTCCGTCGATGTTACCGGCGCGATTTACACCGTCATGAACCCCGGGCAGGCTGTGCGTACGCTCGAAATGCCTCTGCTCTCGCGTGTGCAGCCGCCGTTCGGTACGGGCCGCGTGCTCTTTCGCGACGCCGGGTTCGTGCCCGTCCTGCACGGAAACGAAATTACTCTTGGCCCTGGCCAGTTGGCCGCCGTTGGCTTCGGCCGCTACTCTTCGCCTCAAGATGACCTAGGCGTGCAGCAGGACGTTCAGATTCCTCGCTCGATCGCACCGGTCGAGGCGAACTTCGCATCCGCGGGGCAAAACGCAATCGAGGCCACAGTCCAACCGCCCTCCTCAGGCGACCTCCGTATCATTTTTCAGCAGTACGGCAACGACGGCAGCGTCCTCCGAAGCTGGATGGGCGGACCGCCGAACGGAACCAGCATGGGCAAGGTGCTGAAAATCTCCGCAGAGCAGAAGGGCAAGCCTCTCTCCGTTGAGATCAACTACGACAAGATGATATGGAGTGGTCTCTCCTGGGGTGTCGGCGAGGTCAAGCACGCCGGCTTTTCGCCGAACATGCCGATTCTTATCCGCTGCTCCTCGGCGGAGAAGAATCCCGTTCAACTCAAAGGGCGCATCTACTCGGTTCAGTATTGATGCTCGCCAGAACTGGCGTAAGCCTTTAGCCGAGCCTCCTGACCCCTTCCACGAGGCGCGTGAGTCACGACACGCACCGGCGTGACTCTCGTCACTGAGACTTGGGTACCGCGCGATACACTTCCCGCTGCGTGACCATTTGAGCGTTGGGAGGAACTCTAAATCGTTATAGATGTTCATCCAAGAACTTGATGGTTGACATCACGAATTCATGGAGCTGCCTTTCCGTCATCTAACCGGAGTAAACGTATTCTGCCCTATGGTCGCTCCCTCCAAATGGCGAAGGAGATAGCTATGCGAAAACTGCTTCTCGTAGTCTGCTTGACTTATTTGGGCTTTCCCACGGCCCTCCTGGCGCAGTCTAACCGCGCCACCATCACCGGCACCGTCACCGATTCGAGCGGCGCCGTCGTTCCCGGCGTCACCGTCAACGCCACCAACGTCGGCACCGGCGTTGTCACAAGCGCTGTAACGAACAATGATGGAATCTATTCCGTGTTCAATCTCTTCCCCGGGACGTACGATGTTGAGTTCGCGAGGAAGGGGTTCAAACCGCTCAACGAACGGGGGATTAAACTCGAATCAACCCAAGTGGCCGAGCTGAACGCCAAGCTTGAGGTGGGCACGATCACGGAGACAGTCACCGTTACCACCGAAGCTCCCATCCTGGACAAAGAATCCGCTACGTTTGGAACGAACATGAACGGCAACGTAGTCAGCGACCTGCCTATGAACATCTACGGGGGCCGCAGCGTGGAAGATTTCGCCGTGGCGATTACACCGGGTTATTCGCCTTCGAGCAGCCCCTATTGGGCCGTCATCAACGGCACTCAGGGATTCACCAAAGATTTCACGATCGACGGTACGTCGGCGACTGCGCAGATCCAGGGCGACTCGATGGAAGTCGGCCCGAGCATGGAGGCCGTGCAGGAAATGCAGGCTCAGACGAGCGGCATAGATGTCGGGAGCGGAATCACCAACGGTGGTGTCATCGCGTTCAATTTAAAGTCAGGAACCAATCAGTTTCATGGCAGCGCATTCGGTTTCGGTCACAACGAATTTCTGGATGCTAACACTTGGGACAACGGCCACACTCCCGATCCCGCCGTTCCCGGGAGCACAAGCACACGAAAGCCCAAGGCTCGCTTCTGGGACTATGGCGCCAGCGCGGGGGGCCCAATCATCAAGAACAAGACATTCGTGTTCGGCACGTTCGAACGCTTCACGCAGAACGACTTCACCCCGGGCGGATTTGGCAGCGCGGCCTGGGTTCCCACCTCGGACTTCTTGAACGGCGATTTTAGCACCTTGCTGGGAGCGCCTCTGACGGACGGCAGTGGCAACCCGTACATTAACCCGTGCACGGGCGAGCAGGTTCTCGCGGGCCAAATCTTTGATCCGGAAACGACTCAAACCGTCGGCGGCCAGGTCTGTAGCATGCCATTCGCGGGAAACAAGATCGATCCATCCAGATTCAGCTCAGTAGCGAAAGAAATCATCCCGCTCTATCAGAAGTACTATGCGCCGGAACGCACCGGCTTGGTGGCAAACGATCGGCTGCCGCAGAGCAACTCACCGGCTCAGACCCCCAACCAGGCAGTCATCAAGATCGACCACAACCTCCGAGACGCTGACCGTCTGAGCGGCTCCTGGGTTTACAACCATCGTCCCCGCACCTTGGTAGACTCCGGCGGAGTGTGGGATCCGGGCAGCACGGACGGGGGCCCGCTCGCCAATTCGCGGATCCAGATGGTCAAGGGCAGCGAGTTCCGCGCAAGCGAACAGCATATTTTCTCGCCAACTTTGCTAAACGTGTTCAACGCAACATACAACTGGTACTGGAACGGTTCAGTTCCCGCCTCCTCCGGAACGGACTGGCCGCAAACGCTGGGTTTCGGAAGCACTGGCGCCAGCAATTTCCCGGTGATCAGTTTTGGCGGCCCGGTGAACGGGTATCAGGAAACCGGCATCGGCAACAGCTGGCAAGGTCACTATGTCGGGACCACGCTCATGTTCGATGATCAGATCACGTGGACGAAAGGGCGTCACGCTTTCACTTTTGGCGGGGACTTCCGCGCGATGGAGATTAACAGCACGCTTGGCACCGGTGCCTTGTCCTTCAACTTCTCGCCGAATCAAACAGGTGCGCCGACGACTCCCTACGGTGCCCAGGTCGGCTTCGGGTTCGCCAGTTTCCTCCTGGGGGACGTGAACGATGCCTCTGAATCCACTCCGTTCAACCTCTATGGCCGGCGCAAGGCCTTTTCCTTTTATGCTTCCGATACTTACAAGGTCACGCCAAAGCTGACACTGGATTATGGCCTCCGTTGGGATATCCCGTTGCCGTTCCACGAAAAGTACGGACATTGGGCGAACTTCGATCTGACGGCGATAAGCCCGGCTCTTGGCATTCCGGGGACGCTTGTGTACGCCAATAGTGGCGGCGATAGCTTCGAGAACGTGTACTACAAGGACTTTGGGCCCGAGGTCGGCATAGCGTACAACCCGTGGCGAAGGGTCGTGTTTCGCGGCTCCTATGGAATCCTCTACGCCCCGATCGGAACGCAGTATTGGAATGGCGTGCCCTATGGTTTCGCGCCAGGGTTCCAGGGCGTGAATCGCGTGAACGCAGCATCCGACGGCTATTCTCCGGCGTTCAATTGGGACAGCGGCTACCCAGGCGTGTTCGTGCCCGGAACGAAGGATCCCAATTACATTCCGTGGGGGCCGGTGAATATCGATCCCCGCAGCTTGCAGCTTGGATACACACACAACTTCAACGCCGGCGTTCAGTACGAACTGACCGACACGACACGCGTGGAAGCAAGCTATGTGGGTAATCGCGGCCGGCGTTTGCATGATCCCGATCTCGCTTTCAATCAACCCAATCCGACGGCGTTCCTGAATCTCTACAACTCAGGCAATTTCTACGATTGGGTTTACGACGACGCGTCCGCATCTGCCGCGGGTGTTGCCTATCCCTACGCCGGATTCCAGGGTTTCGCGTTCCAAGCGATCGCACCGTATCCACAGGTCACAGCTCTCTACTCGCCGATCTACTACGTGGGTACGCCCAGAGGCCAATCGACCTACGACTCGCTGGTACTCGAGGTGGTCAAGAAGGCTGGGCGCGGCGTAACGCTGGACTTCAATTACACATTGTCCCGCTCGCTGGGCGACGTGCTGACCAACTTCGGCGAGAACTGGTGGAATGGAAGTTTCCAGAACTTCTATGATCTTTCGCAGGATGAGAGGACGTTAACCGGGTTCGACCAGAAGCATGTGTTCAAGGGATACATCACGTATCGCTTGCCGTTTGGCGAGGGCCAACGTCTGTTGGCTGACAAGGGCCGCCTCGTAAACAACATCGTTGGCGGTTGGCAGATCAGCGGGCTCTTCCTATATGCGTCCGGTAATCCGCTCTTCTTCTACTCCACAACCGTTCGCAACGACTACGCGCCGTGGGCATACACGTGGTCCACAGTCTATATGAATTACAACTTGAGCGGCTACAATGGGCGGAGATTCGATCCCAGCCATTACGACCCCTCTAATCCAACCGCTGCTTCGAACCTCTACTTCCCTGCAACGGTGGTGAGCGACCCGCAGCCCGGGACGTTGGGCAAGGGACCTGCTGCGATCGATGAACTACGGGGATTCGGCACGGCGTCCGAGGATGCGAGCCTGCTCAAGTACTTTTTCTTCGGAAGTGAACATCGTTACTCACTTTCTCTAAGAGCCGAGTTCTACAACCTCTTCAATCGCCACGGCTTTGCGAATCCATCAACCGATCCTTCGGATCCCAGGTTCGGGTATGTAACCGGAGTGACAGGATCTCCGCGCCAGGGGCAGTTCGGCGCCCGGTTCGAATGGTAGGTCAGTTTTGATTCTGTTGTGGGCGATGCGGCATCCATCGCACCGCCCCAGCCTTTTTCTAAAAGACTGTCCAAGGGCATGCCAAGATTCGCAGCATCGAGCGAGAGTCTTTCAGAACGCGGTGGCCGCTTATGATCTTCTCTCGCTTGACAATCGGCATTTTGATCGCTTTGATTGCACTCGGCTCGAGAATCAGCAGCTTGGGATCGAGCAGGACCTACTACGTCGATTCGCGCGCCGGAAGCGATGCCAATTCCGGCACGTCGCTCACCGCACCCTGGAAATCCCTCGACAAGATCAACGCCACCACCTTCCATCTCGGCGACCACATTCTTCTAAAATCGAGTTCCGTTTGGCACGGCCAGCTCTGGCCCAAAGGCTCGGGTGCCGAAGGCAATCCAATTACGCTCGGGATGTATGGCGGCGGAGTGAAGCCTCAAATCGATTGCGACGGCCTCGCCGAGGACGCCGTCCTGCTCAAGAATCAGGAGTACTGGGAAATCGAGGATCTCGAAATCACGAATACAGGCCGCACACCCGCGGTTCGCCGCGGCGTGCACCTCATGCTCGACAATTTCGGCGACGCGCATCATATCTACGTCCGCCGCTTGACCATCCACGACGTCAACGGCTCCGACCAGGAAAAGCCGAACGGCGGAATCAACTACACGAGCGACGGCTCCACGAAGCGCAGCCGCTTCGTCGATTTGCGAATCGAAGACAATCAGATCTATCACGTCGACCGCAGCGGAATCTTCGGCTGGTCCGACCGCTGGGAGCGTTCAAAGTGGTACCCGAGCCTCGCAGTCGTCGTCCGCGGTAACGTGCTCTCGGACATCGGCGGCGACGGCATCGTCGTAGTAGCGACGGACGGGGCGCTCGTCGAGAACAACCTCGTCGGGCACGCGAATCAGAGGTCCGAAGGCTATAACGTCGCCATCTGGCCCTGGAGCGCGGACAACACCGTCATCCAATACAATGAGGCCTACGGAACCAAAGGCCAGCGGGACGGCGAGGGATTCGATTCGGACTGGAATGCGCGCAACACCATCATTCAATACAACTACAGCCATGATAACGACGGTGGATTTCTTCTCATCTGCAACGAAGGTGGGCTCAGCGCGGACGAGAGCGCGGGCAACGTCGGCACAATCGCGCGCTACAACATCAGCCAGAATGATCGCACGCGCGGCATCAATATCGCGGGCCCCACGACTGACACACAGATTTACAACAACACGCTTTACGTCGGCACCGGACACAACGTGAACCTGACCATCATCTCCGATTGGCACGGCTGGGCGCGCGGCACTTCCCTCCTCAACAACGTCTTTTACGTGGACGGCTTCGCTCAGTTTTCTTACGCGTTGTCTCGCAACCCTGACGGTGAGTACGTCGTCGCGCCCGGCGCCGGTCCGAGCGCGGCCACCGTTTTCGATTCGAACGTTTATTTCGGAAGCGTGCGCCCGCCGGATGATCCGCACGCGCTGACGGGAAATCCCGGGTTCGTCGCCGTCGGCGAGGGCCGGCTCGGCCGCGAATCCTTGCAAGGCTACCGTTTGAAGGAAGGCTCGCCTGCGATTGGAAGCGCCATGCACATTCCCCACAACGGCGGCCGCGATTTCTGGGGCACAGCGCTCCCTCCGCGCCACGCGCCCGATCGCGGAGCCTCTCAGTCCGGCCCTCAGTAATTCCGGCGGAGTCTCACCTTTTCCATATTTCGCGGGTAAGCGCCCAGCCGCTCGGATACCAAGGAGGTCGCCGATCACTTAGGCCACGAGTCTTGGCATATTGAGGAGATGAGCGGCGCGTATTCGCAAGGGCTTAGGGATGCGCGATGGGGATTCGCTATACTCTCCTGCGTGGATTATCCTCCCGTTCTTCTCGGGACGTCTTCGTTCACGGCCTCGGGCTGGGAGGGATCGTTCTATCCGAAAGGAATGCGATCGGCCGACTATCTGGCCTTCTATGCCGAGCACTTTCATACGGTCGAGGTGGATTCGACGTTTTACGCCTGCCCGTCAGACCGGCGCTCAAATCTGCAGCGTGCTGGTAGCGCGGATGGCGATCCTTCTCCAACGACTTGTTGATGATTTCTTCCAACTTTGCCGGTATTTCTGGGTTCAGCCACACCGGCGGAGTGGGCGTGTGAAGGATGGCGTTCAGCGCCGCCCTATCGGCACCAGAGCATCGGAGTTCACGTTCGAATCGACTACTGATGTACTCGGCTTTGGCTTGCTTGAGGACGGGCATGTCAGGGTCGGCATCTTTCCGTAGCGAAGGGAAGCACCGTCGCGAGAGCAAACATTCATGAGCTAGTGGAAATGGGAGATGAGGACGGCGTCAGTTGAGTCCCGGCCACGCACGAGGGCGAGCTGCTGGTTCCGCATCGACCAGGCAAAGGCGAAAACCAAGTCCTCGCTAAAGTTGGTCAACTGCCTCGCTGGGGTTTTTGTCGGAGCATTCGTTAGACGGACGGGCTGCGTCCAAATCTCGGATACGCCGTTGCGATTGACAATATATCCCACCGAACCTCCGTCGGTTGCCCACCTCAGAGCGGCTCCTGCCTCGCCTGACCAGAAGAAATCGGAGGGGAGTTCAAAAATGGCGCGGATGGGTCCGCCGTCGACATCCAGGATAGCGAGCTTCAGAGGTCCATTATTAACCGTAACCCTGTCTCCCATCGATCCCCGACTCCGCTGGTTATAGAGCGAGGCAATAGAACGGCTGTCAGGAGAAATGGCCGGGCAAAGGAGCGACTCATCGTTGAGCTGAATCGGCTGGCCTCCATCGGTTGAAACCTTCCAGAGGCGAGGTTCGTTTGCGGAGACAGTCGTGTAAACCACCGTTTTACCGCTCGGAGAACACGTGGGTGCGAATGCAAGCGCGTCGCGAACGATATTGTGAAGATTGCCGCCATCCGAGTCCGCGCGCCAGATACCGCGTGTACCGGAAATGTCAGCCAAGAAGACGATGGTTTGACCACTGCCGCAGGCGGACGGCGCGTCGTACAAGCCTGCTGGCAGTCGCAGGCCAGTGGAGTTGCTGCCATCGGGAGAAATCGTCGCGAGCCTAGTTTCGCCTCGGTCATAGTAGCCGTAGAGGATTCGCCCGTCGGGCATCCAAGAGAGGCCGAGATAGCCATCCGCGCGATTCGGCCCAGAAGTTATCTGCTTTGCGGCACGGACCTGCGCAGGTCCTGCGCCGGGGGCCACCCAGAGATTCGCGAGAACGGCGGTCTGCACAGTGAGAATAGCTGAACCGTTTGCAGTGATGGTCTCTTCAAGGTAGAGGCTAAAATCGTTGGTAATTCGCCGAGCTTTGCCTTCGGGATAGGAGACCTCCCAGAGCTGCGGATTCAGAGACGGGCCTCCGACCACTGAGGATGCAAAAATTATTCCGCTGCCGTCCGCCTGCCAGACGACCCTGCGTGGGAAGACCCAGGAGCTAACGCCCAAGCGGGACTCGCGGCCCGAGTTCGCATCCACCGTGGCTACGTACATATTTGACGGGTTGTCAAAATCCCCCACGCCAACGGCGATGTGCTTACCGTCCGGCGACCAAGCAGGACCTTGTGTGCTGAAGCGACTCGGAAAATTCCGCGTGTCGAGCTTGCGTTCACCACTGCCGTCCGCGTTCACGAGTATGAGGTTGGAGGTGTGCTCCTCCGGCGCCTCACGGACGAAGACAAAGCGATTGCCGTCCGGAGCAAAGCTAATTGGACTATCCACATTGCTGACCACCTGTTGCGCTGTCCCTCCAAGAGACGGTGTTTGGTAGAGGTTGCTGGCAGCACTCCCCGGGAATCGTGAGACGTAATACAAATAGTTTGCGTCCGGGCTGAATGTAAGTCCATGAACGTCGCTCGACATCGCAGAGAACACCTGCACACTACTGCGAGTTTCAACTTGCCGTACCCAAACGGCTGTCTCGCCTTTTTGTTTGGTGGTGTAGGCGACCAGCTTTCCATCGGCAGAAATTGCTGCGGACCCGACGTTGCCGCTAGACGTGATAGGGCTCATTTGCATCTCGTTGAATGGGCTCTCCGCATGATGTCCGAGGTTTTCGTGGAACACGAGACTGGCAGCAAAGCCACCTGCAACCAGTACTCCGGCCAATAGCCACAGCCGCAGTCGTGCCCAGCCGATAGACGGAGGATTCTCGGGCGAGCGGGAACGCACCTTCGAAGGAACGCCAACCGCAGGAACACGCGCCGAATCTGTATCGCGCTTCAGGCGCTGTAAGTCAGTGCGGATGTCAGCAGCGTTCTGGTATCGCAGTTTCCGATCCTTCTCTAGAGCTTTGGTGATGATCTCTTCGAGCTTCGGTGGCAAGTTGGGATTCAATCGGACAGCCGCCGTTGGCGCACGATTCAGGATCGATTCTGCTATCACTCCAGCCGTGTCTCCCCGGAACGGCATCGTCCCGGTGGCCATCTCGTAGAGCACTGCGCCGAAGGAAAACAAATCGGAGCGTGCGTCCACCTCCTCTCCGCGCACTTGCTCAGGCGACATGTACGTGAGTGTCCCGATTGCAGTCCCGGGCCGAGTAACCTGTTCCAGTTCTGTGGCTGTGGGCATCGCGGAAAGATTCGCGTCCCCTCCTACAGGCAGAACCTTGGCTAAGCCGAAATCCAGAACCTTGGCGTGCCCTCGTTCAGTGACAAAAATGTTAGCGGGCTTGAGGTCGCGGTGGATGATTCCCTTGCCGTGCGCCGCATCCAGGGCGCCCGCAATCTCGATCCCCAACTCCAGCACTTGCTCTACCGGTAGTGGGTTGCCCGAAATGCGGTGCTTTAGTGTGGCGCCTTCCATCAATTCCATCGCAATGAAGGGCTGGCCGGCATTCGTTCCGCCAGCTGGAAGCGGGGCCTCGCCAATTTCATAGATGGTGCAAATGTTAGGATGATTCAGGGCGGACGCGGCCTGTGCCTCACGATTGAAGCGGCTCAGAGCTTGTGCGTCTGTCGTGAACGCTTCAGGAAGGAACTTGAGCGCAACGAACCGGTGTAGCCTGGTGTCTTCGGTCTTGTAGACAACACCCATCCCGCCGCCACCGAGCCTCTCGACGATGCGGTAGTGGGAGACCGTCTGGCCCAGGAGGGCGTCGGGAACAGCCATAGTGCCGTCATCTTATGTTGCGGTATAGGGTAAGTCAACGAATCGACTACGGGGCGCTGTCCTAAATCTTGAATCGGCAGCTTAGGGACAGTACCACCGCCGGGCCACTCGACCCACAACGTCGAGTTCGGGCAGGTGGACGGGTAACGCGGTTATCCGAACGGTGTCACCATCAGGAAGACGCGTGCAGTTGAGGTTCGAAGTCCGTTGTGATGCTGTCAGTTGCCCCGAGAAACTATGTGTGAAACCTGCGTTCAGCCGAGCAGAACGGGCAAGCTGGCACCTGGCTAAGAATACCCCGTGAACTCGCCAGTTCCTGAGGGTCAGAACGCTGGTGGACCGCCCGATAGACAATCCCGACACCAGCCCACCCAATTGCATCGCAATGGCTCGCCACGACGCTCACTGGCTTCGTAGGCGGCCAACCACAGTCGCGTCCACGACTTTCCGCAGGTCGCCTGAGGCGTTTTCCCCTTTCGCGCGTGCGCTCCCCAGGCCAGCACGCACTCTCTCCGCCATCAATCGCCGAGATCAAACCTCTCGAAGGCTTCGATGCACTTCCCAACATACTCGTCCGGACATTCCGTGACGGAATCGTCCCAAACGACTGAGATTACTGGGTAACTGACTTCGTCCCCTTCATTGCCGACCTCGTGACCTTCCCACGTGACTCGGACATCCACGCCGCGCGGAGGTTTGCCGCACTCCTGTTTGATGTACTTGATCGCCAGTTCCATCTCATAGTCGTCCAACTCGGGGCCTTCCCCGGATGGTGTGCATTCTCCGATGAACTCGTGTCCCATGTCCGTTCGCCCCCTTCGACTCCGCTATGACTCTATTTCTTGCCCATTCCTTGCATCAGCCTGTACAACTGGAACCTGCGCTGGCCACTCCGCTCCACGCTCGGCATCAGCAAAAGCCTTGGCTTTCCAAGTCTCCAGGCCGCTCGTGGGCCGCGCGATAGACTATTCCGATACCGACTCCCAACTGCTTCGCGATGGCACGCCAGGAGGCGCCCTCGCCGCGTAGACGGCCTACCTCAGCTGCATCCACGACAGTCCGCGGGCGCCCCAGTTTCCGCCCCTTCGCGCGTGCATTCCGCAAGCCAGCACGCACTCTCTCTGCGATCAATGACCGCTCTAGCTCCGCCACGGCACCCAGGACGGTGAAAACCATCTTGCCGGCCGGCGTCGTCGTGTCCATCTGTTCGCTTAGGCTGACAAACGCAATACTGAGGGCGTTAAATGTCTCGAGCGCGCGGAGCAGGTGTGAGACCGAGCGCGCAAATCTGTCGAACTTCCAGACTATGACCACATCAAACTTACGCCGGTGTGCGTCAGTCATCAGTCGGTCCAGCTCCGGGCGCTTGTCTTTGGCTCCCGAGATCCCAATGTCCAGATAGGAATCTACGAGACGCCATCCGCGAGCTTGAGCGAATTGCTCAAGCTCTGTCGCTTGCATGGAAACGTCTTGGCCGTGGTTGGTAGTGGAAACTCTTCCGTAGATTGCGACGCGGGTTAAACTATTTGAAGCCATCGTTGCCTCCAGTTAGGTGATGACGGTCAGGGGCGTGTCGGTGCTCGATACACCGGCACGTCCCGCTTTTCAATTTCTTCTCCTTCGTTGCAACTGCTCCCTTCTATATTTGCGCATGTAATCTCGTCGATGTTCTCGCCAGTCGGTAGTCTTAGCATATGCGCTCTGTTGGCACTCTGTTTTACAAAATCGCTGATGCTTGAATCTTGCGTAGAACCAAGTCGTGCACCAGCCGCATTGTCGAATTCGATCTATCAAACCGAGCTCAGCGAGGTTCAACAAGTAGACAACGGCTTGTGCCTCGGAAGGGTCAATCGGCCTCAGGTAACGCTCGGTCCAATCCGGTCCGAGTGAATCGCCCACTCGGAGTCGGAAATTGTAACGACGCAGGTGAAACTCAATCTGTTGTAACAGGCGAGCCCGTTCACTCTTCTTGGATGCTTCCGTTGAGCGGGAGCTCCGTCCCAACGCCAGAGCTTTCTTGGCAAGCACCAGTATCTTATGAACCCGCCTGAACTCTGAAGTCTGATCGTCCGAGGGCCTAATTATCCGCTTTTCGGCCCCGTATTCGTTTACTCGAAGCCAGATTATCAGCCGGCCTGCCTCGAACTCACCGGCAAACTCTCGTGTGCGTAACCTATGGCTTCGTGACATAGACTACACTTACTTATCATAGACGCGCAACGGTGTCCAATAATATTATTTCGGCACAATCAAGGTTGCCGGGAGAGAACATGAAATCAAGCGTACGGATGCAAATTCGGAAGCGAAGCGGCCTTACCCAGGTTCGCCTCGCAAAACTTGCGGGAATTTCTCAGGCACGACTTTCATCTTGGGAAAACCACGAAATCGAGCTGTCCCATGCAGACATCATGAACGTCGCGCGAGTCTTAGATAAGTATCTGCGACAACCCCTGTCCTTTGATGCAACCAAGGAACTAGCGCGGGCTCTGGTGCAACGCAGTGGCTGAGAGCGGCTCACAAGTGCTCGCGGTAGCCATCCTCGGACGTGAAGTACCGATTCAAGTTGTCAGTCAGGGCCGCGCGGCATGAACGCCACTTTTTTGAAGGATCTTCCGGCCGAACTACAGGGCGGCGACTGCTTCGTGGCTTGGCGTTACGAAGAGCGGGACAAGAAAAAGACAAAAGTGCCCGTAAACCCGCGCACGGGCGGCAACGCCAGCGTCACAGACCCCTCTACGTGGTCGAGTCTCGAGGAGGCGATTCGTGCCATCGGCCGCTTTGGATGTTCTGGAGTAGGACGTGTGGTTGTGTCCAAGGATGGTTACTGCGGAATCGACCTGGATAAATGCCGCGACCCGCAAACCGGCAAGCTGACGCCGCTGGCCACCACCATCGTCAAGACCTTGAATAGCTACACCGAAATCACCCCATCGTGTTGCGGTGTTCGCATTTGGATTCGTGCCACGTTGCCCGGTCCTCGTTGCCGCAAAGACGGTGTCGAGATTTATGCGGACCGCCGATACTTCACTCTCACGGGAAATCATCTGCCAAACACGCCCAGAACGGTCGAAACGCGCCACGCAGAACTCGACCATATCTACAAGAAGCTTTTCCCCGGCGCTGCCAAAGCCACCAGATCTAACGGCCACAACAAGGAGACTGGGGACCCGTGGACGCGCTGGCGCGGAGTGCCCGACGAGGAACTCCTACGACGTGCTTTCAAGAATCCAAAATTCAAGCGACTCTGGGATGGCGATACTTCCGAGTATGGCGGCGATGATTCACGCGCCGATTCAGGACTGTGCTACAACCTCGCGTTCTGGACCGGCAAGGACCCAGAACGAATCGAACGATTATTTAATCGCTCCAAACTGGCGGACCGTGGCAAATGGCAAAAGCGAGAGGACTATCGCCGACGAACAATTTCCAACGCCATAGACAACACCACGAACGTTTGGACGCCGGCCATCCCCCAAGGGAACCCAGTCAATCCCTTTTCGCTTGCCGTGGGTATGGATACGCTTCTCGCGGGCGAAGACGATTCCACCGAGTTCATTGAGCCGAACATAATTGCCAAAGGAAATATCACACAGGTGTTCTCCCCGCGCGGCCTGGGTAAGAGTATGTGGGCCACCTGCGTTGCTGTGAAGCACGCCAAGACTAAGAACAGGGTTTTGCTCATCGACCGTGACAATCCACGAAAGGCTGTGAGAGAGCGGCTATGCGGATTTGGAGCTACACGGGATCTTCCGGGGCTCAAATTCCTCTCCAGGGAGAACGCCCCGCCGCTGACTGACACACGAGCCTGGGCGGATTTTCCGTACGACGAATACGACCTTGTGATCCTCGATTCCCTTGACTCGGCGGCCGAAGGCGTTGGAGAGCAAGACTCGACCAAGCCTTCCCTTGCCATCGCGCCACTGCTCGACATCGCGCGCCGCGAATACGGCCCTGCCGTGCTGCTACTGGGTAACACCATTAAGAGCGCCAAGCACTCGCGCGGGTCGGGAGTAATCGAAGATCGAGCGGACATCGTTTTCGAAGTCCGCGACGCGACTAATTTTCATCCGACCGGAAAAAAGCCGTGGATAGAGGAACTCCCAGCCGCCGACGCCGGGAGTTGGACTGGACGTTCGACACGCCGAAAGCGGCTGAGTAAGTATCGGCTGGCGTTCGTCGCTACGAAGTTCCGCATTGGAGAGGAGCCAGAGCCGTTCATCGTTGAAATCGACCTGACCACGGAGCCGTGGACGGTTCGGGATGTCACCGACGACGTGGACCGCGAGGGAGCAGCGGCGCGCACGCGGGCCGCTGAAGAACGGGCCGCTGCCGTCCATACCGCCGCGGAGTCCCTAAGGTTGGAAATACTCCGCCGGGAGGCGGACGGCGAGCCATTCCTGCTGAAGAAGCAGGCCGAGGAATTCCTGATGTCCAAGGGTGTAAAGCAGAAGATTGCCCGCGATGCAGTCAATTCGCCAGCGTTTGAGAGTGTAGAACTCTTGGGCAAGGGGCATCCAAAGGGCGTTCGTCTCGCCGGACGGAATCATGGCGTCAACCGAAATACCACGGCCACGCGACCTTTCTCAGATGCAGGTTCCGGCGATAATGATTTCGGTCAACCGCATCCAGAGCGGGCAACCGAAATCGACCCTCAAAAAGCCCAATCTTCAGGCCTGTCGCAATCGGCCTCCATTTCAGTTGAGGCTTCCTCTTCTGTCCGGCGATCCGACACCCAGAAAGTCGTGAACCCTGAGGACGATGAGGTCGAACTGTGACGCCGGTCGAAGCCGTCGAAACCCTCGAATCGGCCGGGGGAGCGGTCCGGTTGGATGGAAAATCTGTGAAGGTGAAACTACCACCGGATTATCCAGAGGTTGGGTGGCTGCTGGCAGAACTTCGAAGGCACCGCAATGAAGTGGCGGCGCTCCTCCGGCAGCGCGCGGCGAGGCAACAGGGTCTGGTGCAGGGAGGATTAGAAAACGACGGGCGGTTCGACCAGCCGCACGCAAAGCTCTTCACCTTCATCGGGCGGAAGGTCAGGACTCCGAAAGGACCGGGCATGCTGATTCAGGTCTTCGCAGAGCGGGTGACTGTGCTGCTGGATTCGGAACGGGACAAATGCAGTTTCTTTGCCCCAGCGCAAATTGACCCGGTGAGCACTGAATGATTCGATGGCGAGCGCAGCACAAGTCGGTAGAACGAAGGCCACGAAGGCACGGCTGGCTCCGGTGAGGATTCCTTCCAGCCCAAAGCGTCAGACCAGTGCCCAAATCGACGCGAAGTTGAAGGATTTTGTCGACCGTGTGGTGGTCCCAATTCTCGTGCGGGATTTCCTCGCAGATTCGGAAAGCGAAAAATGCATTGCGAAGACGCGCCCAGACATGGCATTGTGCGGGGCGATGCCTTCAGACGTTGAGGTGGTTCGATGAACCACCCAGCACGCCGCGCTGCGATCTACGCCCGCGTTTCGACCGACAAGCAGAGCCAACTCTCCACAGCAGATCAGATCCGGAAGTGTCGTGAGTACGCATCCACGAACGGCTTCGTCGTCTGCGACGACCACATCTACGTGGACGAAGCGGTGAGCGGAGTCGGTATCGATCGCGGCGCCCTCTGCCGCATGATGGACGCCGCAGTTTCCACCACGCGACCGTTCGACGCGGTCCTCTTTGACGACACGTCGCGCCTCACCCGGAGCACGAAAGATGCGCTCGGGATCTTCGAGCGAATGAATTTCGCCAGCGTGCAGCTCGTCGCCGTCAGTCAGGGGATCGACAGCGAGGATGATCAGGCTGACGTGCTCGTGACCGTCCATGGCCTAGTGGATTCGCTCTATGTGAAGGAGCTTGCGAAGAAGACGCACCGCGGGCTCGAGGGGCTCGTGCTGCGAGGACTCCATGCCGGCGGCCGTTGCTTCGGCTACACCGCGGTTCCCGTGGGCGACGGAGGCTCAAAGCGGCTCACGATCAACGAATCGGAAGCGGCAGTCGTGCGTCGAATCTTTGAGCTCTCGGCCAGCGGCGTTTCCCTGAAGACAATCGCGAAGACGCTGAATGCGGATTGCGTCGCAGCCCCTCGAGCCCGCGCCGGTCGACGTCCTACGTGGTGTCCGACAGCCATCCGCGCCATGCTCAAACGTGAGCTCTATAAGGGCGAAGTGATCTGGAATCGCTCAAAATTCGAGAAGGTCCCGGGAACGAACAAGCGCCGCAGGAAGATGCGCGCGCAGACCGAATGGCGGCGCATCCAACATCCTGAACTGGCCGTAGTGCCGGTCGAGCTTTGGGACAAGGTGCAGCGACGGCTGCAGTCCTTTGATGGATTACACCGAGAGCAGAGTCGTCCGGGCCTACTTCCGCGTCCGGCCACCAGCCCCTATCTGTTCAGCGGAATTCTTCGATGCGGTCAATGTGGGGGAAATCTTATTATTGCCACTGGTGGCGGCACACATCGCCATCCGAAGTACGTCTGCACGAATTATTTCAATCGGGGAGTTTGCGGGAACGATCTCTATATTCGCCGCGATCATCTTGAAGAGAGACTCCTTGACCGGCTGCAATCCGAACTGCTGCGGCCCGAGGTTATCGACTACGCCGTGAGTGAGTTCGGCCGCCAGCTACGCACAGCCCTCGGGAATCTCGGCTGCGAAGTCGAGCAAATGAGGAAGCGTAAACAGGAGGTCGAGCGAAAGATTCAGAACGTCGTGGCTGCGATCGGGGACTACGGTCACTCCTCGGCTCTTCTGCAGCAGCTTGCGCAGCACGAGTCCGAGTTCCGTGCGCTCACTGACCAACTTCGCTCAGCGACACCGGGCTCGGTCGACACACGAATTGGCGAGATCCGCGAATTTGTAGAGACAAGCATCAGCGATCTTCGCGGACTGCTCAACCGGGATGTTGTTCTTGCGAAGACTGAGCTCCGTAGACATCTGGACGAGGTGCGGATGATTCCGACCCACGGACAAGAAACGTGGCACTACGTCGCGACGGGAACGTGGGACTTGCTTGGAGCCGATTCAGGAGTGGACCGAACGCGCCAGCGGTCTGACTGGCGCATTCGGATGGTTGCGGGGGTTGGATTTGAACCAACGACCTCCGGGTTATGAGCCCGACGAGCTACCAGGCTGCTCCACCCCGCAGAAGCATCATAACACACAACTTAGATTTCGCAGCAAACGCCGGTTTGCAGGGCTGTCATTATAGTTGCCCGACGAGCTATGAAAATTGCCACCCGGCGTGCGTTGAGGTCACGTGGCTTGGCTCCCTTTGCACGCTTTTCAGGTGCCCGATCAGTGCCCAAAGTTGGCCGGTGGGTCTGCCTAGGGAGCAGAAAGCATGGCACACGCGACCGATCCGAAAATCGCCGCATCGTGAATACCCCAGATCGCCGCCGCATGTCGCATCCTGCACCGATTTGTTTGCCTGGTACAACGAAGAGCACCATCATGTTGGCATCTGCTCGCTGACGCCCCACGACCTGCGAGCCAGGGCGCTCCACGATGCGTTCGTTCGACGCGCGCCGCCGTTCACCCCACGAATCCACTTTCGCGTCACACCACCTAGGGCGAGACGCTGTGTAGAAGAAACGTGGCGGCCACCGCCTCCAGCACCTCCGCTCACCACCCCGCTCTCCTTCGTGAACGGTTTGTTTTCAGGCTTCGATTTCCCTTGGTGCCGGCAGAAGGCCCAGTTCACGTGCATGCTGGCGAAGATCTGGAACTATGACGATGGGCGCGAGCACCAATATCTCTTTCTCGACGATCCGATGTCGAGTCTCGATCTTCACCATCCGATTCAGGTTCTGAACGGGGCTCGCGACCTCCTACGGCACAACTGCACGCTGTTGCGATTCTCCACAACGTTAGTGTCGCGGGCACCTACGGTGACCGTTTCCTCGTGCCCGATCGGGCGTGTTGCGGCTGAGGTCGATAGCGCCGACGGTCTCTTGCCCGAGTGTCTCGCCGAGCCGAGTCTCGCCCGAGTCTCGCCCGAGCCGAGTGTTGGAGCAACGTGAAAATGTCACCCCCTCAGAGGTTACTGTGTTGCAGCCGAGTGTCGCCGTAGTACAGGACGATGCGGCCGTCGAGAGCCTGATGGACCAGCACTTTGGCTCCGGCGAAGCTGTATCTTCGCGGCTGCGGATGAATCTGCAGCCGCAGCCCATCCCATTGCAGGACGTTGTCGTTGCTGACGACGCGCTCGTGCGTGAAGCAGCAGATGCGTTGCAAGTTGGCCGGAGCGGGACGCCAGGCCTTGTCCGCTTGGCGAGGAGTGCGGGCAAAGCGGCGATTGTAGTCCGCGACGAAGCGGCGCAGCACTTGGTTGGCGGCATCGAGATCACCGGCGGCGGCCAAACGCAGTTCGCTGGTGAGGCGATCTTGGAGCACGCCCCAGCGACGCTCGATGCGGCCTTTGGCCTGAGGTGATTGCGCGGCAATGAAGGTGATGCCGAGTTGTTCCAGGGCGCGGCCGAACTGCGTGGGCTGGCGCTTGTCGGCGAGTTGTTCTTCGACCGACCAGTGCTGATCGTTGCGCGTGAAGACGCCGCTGCGGTCGCCGTAGAAGGCCAGCGGAACACCGAAGCGCTGCAAAAGGCTCTGCAACAGGAGGAAATAGCCCTGAGCGGTTTCCGAAAGGAAGAAGCGGGCGGCGAGGATTTTGCCGGTGGCGTCGTCCTGCATGCCAAGCACAGTAAGGCGCGGACCGCGGCCTTCGAGCCAATCGTGGGGAGAGCCATCGAGCTGCACGAGTTCGCCTTCGCGCGCCGAGCGCAAGCGGCGCTGGCGATGAGCGGGCGGTCGGCGCTTGCGCGACGAGCCGATCCCGGCGGCGCGCGGATGCGGCGGAGCGTTTCGCGACTGAGCGAGAGGCCTTCCTGTTCGATCAGTTTTTCGCGGAGGTGATGATCGTTGAAGCCCGCATAGCGGTTGCGCGCCAGAGCAAGAACGTGATCGCGCGTGCGCTCGGGGGTGCGGAGAGGACTAGGGCGGCCGCGGCTGGCGTGTGCCAGAGCCGCTGCGCTGCCCAGCCGATAACGGGCTTTGAGGCGTTTGACGTGCCGCGGCGTAATCCCCAGCAGCTCCGCGGCTCTGGCACACGCCAGTTTTCCTTCGATGCACTGCGAGATGATCGCCACCCGCTTCCATTCCTTCTGAGTCAACGTGATTGTCTCCCGGTTCATGGGGTGACATTTTCACGTTGCCGTTAAGGGGTGACAGAATTATCGAGCTAAGACAGTCTCGCCCGAGCCGAGTTGATCGATCTGGTCTTCGGTGTTAATGTCGAGCGTCAAGTCTGATAAGTTTAGGCGCACGTCGGGTCTTCCGTGCGTTGCGCGATGGAGTTCATGCCATGACTTCGTTCGGCATCGACACAGAGGCGGCCCACGTCAACTTCGCCACGACCTTCGCGGCGTGGGAACAGTGGAGCGGCGGCGACCCGCCCGCATTCGCGTGCCGGAATTTCCTCGGGGGCACGTATCTATGGGCCCATGGTGAAGCGACGAATGCCTTCTCGTCGCCGAGCCCAGGCAACCTCACGGCGCTCGACATCCTCGTGCCGCTGATCGCTCCGTATCAAGCGGCTGACGCGACTCGGCAAACAGTGACGGGAGGGGTGGGCAGCCTGTACGGCAAGCTCGACGCGAACGCGCTCTGCCAGCGCATCCGCGCGTGCATTGCGACCGGTGAGCTGACGTTGCCGGAATCGCAGCTCGTGCAGGTCTTCCTCGCCGTCGACCCGGGTGCCGCTTTCAGCATCGACTATTGGTGCGGTTGGGCCGACGCGGTCATGAACTTCACATACTCGATACCCGATCCGACGTTACCGCCCTTGACCCTTCCGCCGCAGTTCCGACCGTTCCGTCCGAGCATCCGGTGCGCCTTCACGGGAGCGAACCTCGACATCGATCCGAACGTGGCAGCCGTGCTGCAGAATGCACCGACGCAACGCCCCGATCTGTACTCGACGTGCTGGGGCTTTTGGGCCGATGCACCCGATGGAGACCCCACGTTCAAGCAACCCAATCCCACTGTTGATTTCTCCAAGATCGATGTTCCAACGGTCGCACCGGTCTGGATCTGGCGCTTCTCAACGAAGTTCGAGGACAGCTACGGGAATGACCTCACAACGCCTCCCCACGATTGGCCGTACGACTTGGCCGCCGACGCCCTGAACAACGTCGGCGACCCGCCCGCCCAAGCAACGGCCTACATGTTGGTTGCCCAAAAGTGGCAATGCAGTGTGAGCAACATCGGGAACCACGATCTGCTGACCGAACAGGACACTACAACGCACGTGACGGCGCTCGCCAGCGCCACGATTCCCCAGATCACACGCCCCGCGAACGCGAACTGCGGTCTGACCGCTGCGTTCATTGTCCCCGCCGGGTCGATCTATGCCATCGGGCGGTATGTGCGGCAAACCGCGAGGAGTAGTGTCAAGTTGGCTGAGGTGACGGCCATCAACAACGGCGGGCTCCGGTTCTACACCACATTCGAGCCCTACACGGACCTGGCAAGCAACATCGACCCGACGGTCGCCGATTACTACAACTCGACTCATCATCGCGGTCTGACAGACGGCGCGACTGCGTTCACGTACTGCGCCGAGACGCTGACACAGACGCCCTACAGCGTCGTGTACTTCGCTGTCGACTGGTGCCAGGACCCGATGACGGATCAGTTCGAGGGTTGGCTGAAACAATACATCGCCGACATCCAGACCGCGTACGCCACGTATCTCACGACGCACCCGCAGCGCCCCTTCCTCATTGGTGTCTACGGCTGCGGTGCTACGGTTCGCGTCGCCTACGAGCAGGGCATTGCGACCGGCCTCTGGCAATCCGGGTCCGAGTGCACCGCGGAAAGCATTCCGCCGCGATGGCCTTGGCCCCACGCGACGCGATGGCAGTACGCGGGTAACATAGCCACCGTGGCCGGGATCGGGACTCCGGACCCCGACGTGGATTGGGGAGACGGTGGCGAGTGGAGTCTCCACGATCCGTCGAATGTCGATGTCACCGCGTACGAGCACAGTCTCACCAATATCGGCTTGGGCCTAGTCAACTATTTCGGTGATCTCTTGAGCCCGCCCCAGCAATGAGGTCGATGCCGTGAGCTCGTCGAGCTTCGTCAAGCAACTCCTCTCCGGTTTCGCCAACGCGCTGGCGCCGCTGCGCGCCGCTATTGCGTCGCCAACGGCATTCGTCGCGTTCCTCAAGCAGTTCGGCTGGACACTGCCCGATGCGACTGTCAGCGAGCTCAGGAGCCTGCTGAGCGCCATCTCGACGCTGGCCACGAACCCGTCCGCACTCAGCGTCGAGCAACTGACGAGCGACTTGGAGAACGTCGGATCGATCATCCGGAAGATCGAGTCGAGCGGCGCGCCCGCAGCGTTCGCCTCCACGTTTCCGCGGGAGCTGCTCGACTATCTGGTCTACTCCGCGGTCGCAGCCAACGTCCCGCCACTCTTTGGCCTGCTGCATTTCGCTGGGGTGTTCACCGAACAGCGCAGGCCCGCCGACAGCGCGACGGGTCGGGCCGAGTACGTCCAGGTGACGGTGCACTGGGACCGACTGGCGCCGCTCGCCGACGAGCCGCTCGAGACGATCGAGTCCGCGTACGGGTGGGGGGGCACATTCGATGGCGACGGCTTCGTGCGAAGCCTCGGCATTCTCGCACGTGGGTTCGGCGCGCCGGCCGGCATCTACGGCGCCGATCGCACGCTCGGCGCGCAGTACTACGCGCGCGGCTCGCCAGATGCGGCGATGCTCAAGAACGCCATCGTCTCGGTTCCGGGCCTCAGTCCATCGGTGTCCAGCGGCGGCGCGACGGTCAACGTGAAACTCGCCTTCCTCGCAGTCCCGATTCCGCCGAACGCTACTGCCGTCGCCCCAGCCGATGGCGTGGCCGTGATGCCCGTGATCACGGGCAAAGCTACGGACACGATCGCACTTACGGACACGATCACGCTGACGCTAGCCGGCGACATCCTCGCGCGACCGGTCCGCGCGGAGTTCCACCCCGGCATCGCGGTGCTTCGCGCCACACCGGGTGATGCCCATTTCGATGCCACGGCAAAGATGGCGTTCAAGGCGCCAGCCACCGGCCCGTGGATTCCGTTCGGCTCGAGCGACTCGAGCCACTTCGAGCTCTCGGCCGCGCACGTCGCGTTCGGGTTGAGCGGTACGGTCGATGGCGACCTCGAGCTGACCGCTGAAATCGGCCTCGATCGCGCGGCGCTCGTGATCGACTTCAGCGAAGGCGACAGCTTGATGCAGGACACCGTTGCGAGTCAGCCGACCAAGAGCCCGCTGTCGCTCGTGGTCAAGTGGTCGAGCAAGACCGGGTTCTCGTTCGGTGGTCAACCGAAGGTGCAGGTCAACATTCCAGTTCAGGAGACTCTCAGCAGCATCGCCACGCTTCAGCAGATCGGATTCGCGCTCGGCCTCGGCGCGAACAATCGTCTGGAGTTCGATGCGATGCTCACGGCCGGGACCACGGTCGGTCCGGTCCAGATGAGCATCAAGGAAGTCGGCGTCGCGATCTTCATCACGCCGGTCGCCGACACCGACCCTCCGGGCAACCTCGGCAACATCGACCTGGGGTTCGGATTCAAATCGCCCAGCGGCGTCGGCATCGGCACCGATGTCGCCGGACTCACCGGCGGCGGGTTCCTCGAGTATGACCCTGCCCAGTCACAGTACGCGGGCATGCTCCAACTCGCGTACCAGCAATACCAACTGCAGGCGTACGGGCTCATCACCACAGTCCTACCGACCGGTCCGGGCTACTCGTTCATCGCGATGATCGACGCGAACTTCCCGCCGATCGAGCTCGTCGCCGGATTCACGCTCAACGGCGTCGGCGGGCTGCTCGGCATCAACCGAACCGTGAGCACTGACGCGCTCGAAGCGGGCATCAAAGCGCACACGCTGTCGAACTTCCTGTTCGCGAAGAACGCGATTGCCAACGCGCCCACGCTCCTGACCGACCTCGCGACGTTCTTCCCAGCGGCATCGGGGTCGTACGTCTTCGGCCCGCTGCTGCAAATCGGGTGGGGCACGCCGACGGTTCTCACAATCAACCTCGCGCTGCTGCTGACACTGCCGGACCCGGTGCGGTTGGTGTTGTTGGGTGAGCTCGATGTGTTGCTCCCCGACCCGCAAGAGGTCGAGCTCGAGATGCACATGGACATCCTCGGTTCGATCGACTTTACCGCGGACGAGGGCAGCCTCGATGCGGTGCTCCACGACTCGCGGCTCGCGCACTACCCACTAGCGGGCGCGATGGCGCTCCGCGCCTGCTGGGCCGGCAGCAGCAAAGAATTCCTGCTGGCCATCGGCGGCTTCAACCCCGCGTTCCAACCGCCCGCGAGCTTCCCGACGCTCCCGCGCGTCGCGATCAACATGAAGTCGGGCAGCATCGCGAAGCTCAATCTCGCCGGCTACGTCGCCGTCACGTCCAACACGCTCCAGATCGGCGCCAACATCGACCTCGCGGTCGGGGTCGATGGATTCGGGATCTCCGGCTATCTCAATTTCGACACGCTGATCCAGTTCTCCCCGTTCCACTTCGAAGCCGACATCTCGGGCGGCATCGAGCTCACCGCGGGCGGCGACGATCTCATGTCGCTCGACCTCGCGGCCAGCATGTCCGGCCCGAGCCCGTGGCACGTCGCCGGCAAAGTCCATTTCAGCATCCTGGGCTTCGGCGTCTCGAAGTCGTTCTCGGAGACGTTCGGCGATTCGTCAACCCAACCGGCGCTCCAATCCGTCGATGTCGGCGCCGCCCTGCGCGCGGCCCTCGGTGATCCGCGTAATTACAGCGCGTCGCTGACCACGAACCAAAACGGGCTCGTCTCCCTCCGCACGCCGACCACGACTGGCGTCGCGCTCGGTCACCCCGCGGCAAGCCTCAACGTCGATCAGAAGATCGTACCCCTGGGCCTCACGATCGCCAAGTTCGGCGCGGCTCCGCCGCAGGGCGACACGTTGTTCACGATCACGGCCACGACGGTCGATGGGAACACTGCGACCACCGTGCCCCTCAACGACGAGTTCGCGCCCGCGCAGTTCCTCGATCTGAGCGACGATCAGGAGCTGTCGAGCCCCTCGTTCGAATCGTTCGACGCCGGCGTGACCGTGGCGCAGGGGGCCTGGACGGTCGGTGAGGCGATGGCCGGTTCTGCCGTGATCGAACGCACCGTCGCCTACGAGACCTACCTCATCGACACACCCGGCGGCCAACCCCGGGGGCTTACGGGTGTCACGCCGGTGCAGCCCACGCATATGATCCCGGTCCTGAGCGGCCTGTTCAACAGCGGCACGTTGCGCTACGCGGGGCCCTCACAATCGATGGTGCTCGCCCCGCTCGGCTACGTCGTCGCGACGACCGATCAAATCGCCGTGTCGGGCGTCGGTGTCGCGACGGGCCAGACGTATGCCCAGGCGCGCGTCGCGCTCGTTACCGCGATCGCGCAGAACCCTAACCAGCTCGGTGCGCTCCAAGTCGTGCCAGTCTACGAGGTGCCGTCCACATGACTACCGGGGGCTATGGATTCATCCCGTGGGTACGCAGCGGTCTCGCGGCACTCGTCACGAAGGCGCCGAGCCAGAACTTCGTGTCGCTGCAGGTCGGGGTGAGCGTGAACACGACCGCGGCACCCACGGTCACGGTGCGCCTCTTCGGCCCAGGACAGGTCACTGGGTTGGATTCGCGCGCGATCGTCCGCATGGAGCCGCTGCCGAATTCGACCAACTTCGAGTCGAACTACTTTGCGGTGGTCGAGTTCGCGACACCAGACTTTCCTTGGCTGTTCTCTCCGACGGTGCCATCGGGCGCGGCGCTCATGCCCTGGCTCTGCCTCGTCGTCGTCGAAGTACAGCCCGGCGTGACACTGACCCAGCGGCCGAACGCGCTGCCGGTGCTTCAATTCGCATCGCCCGCGAATCCCCTCGTCGAGTTGCCAAACCTGAACGAGATCGCGATGTGGGCGCACGGGCAGATCTCCGGCGCACCTCCTGCCAATGACGATGCCGTGCGCGCGGCTCTCGCAGATGCCAGCGGCAATCCGATCTCACGCATCATCTGTCCCCGACGACTCGCAGCCGATACGAGCTATCTCGCATGCGTGGTCCCGACCTATAACGCGGGCGTGCAGGCCGGCCTCTCGTCGGACCTCCCGGGGGATGACAACGACCTGACTCCTGCCTGGACCGCAAGCGTCACTGCACCGTTCTCGCTTCCCGTCTACGCGTACTGGCAATTCGCGACCGGCGACGCAGGTGACTTCAAGTCGCTGGCAGCGCTGATCGAGCCTCCCTCTACGCCGCTCACGGCGGGACAAGCGCCAATGGACGAGAGCGCACCTGGATTTGGCATGCCGACTTTTCCAGGACTGTCGCTCGAGCTGGAAGGCGCACTCCGATCTCCGGATGTGTCGTCGACTCCATGGCCGGTCGGTGTGCAAGCGCGGTTCGAGGCCGCGCTCACGCCTATTCTGGATCCACCACCCGAGCCCGAGCCGATCGTCACGCCGCCCTTGTACGGAGAGTGGCCGGCGAACGTCAGCGCTTTGCCAGCGGCCGGCTCTCCGCCCGTGTGGCTCCGTGAGCTGAACCTCGATCCGCGCATGCGGGCGGCCGCCGGCATCGGCGTCGCCGTCGTTCGCGCCGATCAAGAGGATCTCGTCGCCTCGGCCTGGGATCAGTTTCAACAGCTGCGGCAAGCGAATCAACGGCTGCGACAATTTCAGTTGGCGCGCGTCGTCGCGCAGTCGACACTCGCCCAACATCTGACGGTGCTGGCGAGCACAGGAAGCTTCCTCCAAATCATCAGCGCGCTGAATGCGCGCGTGCGCCTGACGCTCGGTACCACGACCGCCACGCTGTCCGCGCAACTCGACGCGAGCCGGATTCCATCGGGTGCAGTCGCTCCCGCTTTCCGGCGGCTCACCCGTCGGCGTGGGCCATTGGGGCGTCAGCTCTTCCCTCTCAACGCGCCCGCATCCCAGATCGTCGAGCGACTAAACCAAGCGCCCGGCATGATGCGGGCGCTGTCCGTCGTCGCCCAGCTCGTCGCACCAGCCGGCACGGTGCTACTCGACAACCTGTCGTCGCAAACAACCACCGCGCTGCTCACCAGCGCCGCGGTGGCGGCTGCACCTGGTTGGGGCGCGGCCGCGACGGCGGCACCGGTATCCACCACCGCGACGCCGTTGCTGCTCAAGGCCGCGCCGCCGAATTGGATGACAGATCCGCAGGCGCCGGTGTGGCTCAGAGGATCGACCACCGCATTCCCGGTGTCGCCCGAGTTCCCTACCATCGTGCCGCAGTTTTTCGAGATGGAAAGCCGTTTTCGCACCGCGGCGGCAGCGGTTACGACGTACATCAGTACCGAGACCGCCAAGATCGTCGACGCACCCGAGAAGCCGCCGCTCGCCGCGGCGTTGCCCGACGTGCAAGCGATGGTTGTCGCGGCACTCGACCCGACGAAAACACTCGCGGCGCGCGCCGGTGCGCAACTCCTTTTGCCTGCGACCGGCGATCGCCTGCGACCGCAGATTGGAGCGCCGCAGTTCTCTCGCCCGATGTCGCTCGCGCTGACACCGCAGCTACTCCTTCCGGGCGTCGACACGGTGCCGTCCGACGTAGCCGCAATGCTCGTCACGAACCCGCGATTCATCGAGGCCTATCTCATCGGTCTCAATGACGAGATGCGACGCGAGCTCGCTTGGCGCCAGTATCCTGTCGTGTCGACCGCGACGTTCTTCTCCAATTTTTGGGGCAACGCGCCCGACATTCCGCCGATCGCGACATGGACCGGCACCAACCACCTGGGTTCGAACCTCGAGGCGAACCAGGCGCAGGTCGTGCTGCTGATCCGCGGCCAGCTCTTGCTCCGGTATCCGAATACTATCGTGAGCGCGATTCCTGCCACCGGATCAAATGGTACCCGAGGGCTCAGTCCATCTGGCGAGATCTTCCCGATTTTCAGTGGCACGATCGCGCCCGACATGACCTTCTTCGGATTCGCACTTACAGAGGAGCAAGCGACCGCCAGCCCGGGGTACTACTTCGTTCTGGCCGAGCATCCGAGCCAGCCTCGGTTCGGGCTGGAGGATCCTGCGCCAACGAGTGCCATCGCGACCTGGAACGATCTCACATGGGCGCAAGTGACCGTCATCAACAATCACGTGAGCGTTGCAACGCCGCTCACGGTGGCGCCACCACCCGAGGGCGGTGCGTGGAACGTCAATTCTGCGCAACAAGCCTTCATCACGTATCGCCGACCGACGCGCGTCGGATTCTTCGCGACCGCTCTTCTCGGATGAGACGCCAATGTCCGTAATCATACAACAGTGGTTTGCGGTTCCACCGCTCGGTCAGGTGCCGATTGCCTTTCTCCCAGTTCGGATCGAGACGCGGTTCGGAAATGCGGCGACCGGAAGTCCTGAGCTGTGGGTCCGTGTCTTCCCCGATGACATCCACGTCGACAGCTTCGAGCCGGCGTTGACGGCTGCGGAGTCGACTGCGCGCACCGCGTTTCTCGCGAACCCTACGGCGTCCGCATGGACCGGACTGGCGCAACGGTTCGGCCCCGAGCGCGCGGCGTGGATCGCGTCGACCACGGCGGGAACGAGCGGCGGCAAGGCCTCGGACTGGACGCAGTCAGGAACGACAGCGATGCTGCCCGACCGGTTCATCGTGTGCGCGTACGATGACCAGGGTAACGCCACCCGCATCGCGGGCGCGAACATCGCTGATGGCCTTGCCCTGACCCCATCACCAACCGGTGGCGACCCCGCGACAGATCCCGCGCTCGCGTGGATGCGCGACTTCAACCAGGCCGTTACGCTGGGGATGGGAGTGCGCGTGCCGCTCACTCCGGAGCTCGCCAAAAGCGGATTCTCCCGAGTGCTCGTCCTCGGCGTCAAGAGTCTACTCGATCCGACAACGGCGGCCACGCGATTCGCCACTGCGCTCGACGCGCACCACTACACTGACGGGGTCTCGCTGCTGCCGATCGGGACGCCAACGAACAACAGCAACGGCGTCAAATCCGGGTACGATTCGAACGACCCCGCGTACGCGACGAGCTTCGCGATCGAGCGCGGGCCGGCCCTGACGCCGAGCGCGGATGGGCGCGGTAACGGCGACCGGGTGGCGCGGGCACTCGGGATCGACACGGCGCACTTCGCGCACATCGCCGGCGCAGACGGCCGACACGACGACCCGCCGTCTGCGATGAACACCATGATGTGGCCAGCGACGTGGGAGTACTACCTTGAGAATCTCGTCACCGGCGCCGTGCCGAATCCGACGACGACGATTCCGGCGGCGTATTCCTTTTTTCTCAACTGGGTGAGGGCGCGCGGACCCTGGCCGACTCTCCGTGTCGGTCTGCAGCCGTACGGCGTGCTGCCGGTGATGTGGAGCGCTGGGTACCAACCACTCAAAGGTGATACGCTGACGGCGCCGCTTCTGTCGCTCCTCAACAACCTGCGGCCAATCTGGCGCACTGCGGCGACATCGGTCCCACGCGTTGGCTTGGGTTCCGATCCCGACGCCACGCTGACCGCCATCTTGGGTATGAGTCCTCGATCCGAGACGTACGTGGGGCGCAGCGTACTGGGTCCACAGTTCAACGAGTACTACTGGCGATTCCTCGGCAGGGTCATCGACCTCTCGTGGTGGACCCAGCTCGGCACGCTCGCCACGAGCAGCCTGGGTTCACTCGCCACGACCGCGACGCCCACACGACTCGGCAACTCCACGTATCTGGCCAGCCACTTCGCACTCTCGTCGACGATCGTGGCTTCGCCTCTTACCACCGCGCCGCTCAGCGACAACTATCTCACCACGTTCGGCGGGATGACGTGGGAGCAACTCCGCGCTATGACACCACCTGGGCGCAGCGTGCCGCTGCTGTGGATTCTGGCACGCCATGCCGCCCTTCGGCAGTACGCGTCGAGCGCCTACACGCTCCTCGGTTCCGCCGTGAGTGCGGCCGATCAGCTGGAGCCGGAGCTGGTCAACATCTCGCCGGTAGTCACCACGCCGCGGGTGTGGGATCACCTGGCGTTGACGCTGTCCGGCGGACTCGGCGCCGTGGGCGATTACCTCAATCAGCACAAGAGCGATGGCCCCGCAGCCTTCGTCGCCTTCTGGAAAGCCCTCGGTACACTCGCTGCCATGGGGACGACCGACCTCGATCAGGTCTTGCGTGAGACTCTTGACCTTCATTCTCATCGCCTCGACGCCTGGTATACGGCAATTGCGGCCCAACGTCTCGACGTGCTGCGCAGAGAGTCCGGTAACGCCTCGACACTTTATCTCGGTGCCTATGGCTGGGTCGACGATGTGCGGCCGCAGCCCGCATCGGTAACGTGGGGATACGTGCACGCACCGTCCACCGTTCATGCGCGATCCGCAGCGGTACTCCGCAGCGGTTACCTCACGCACCAGCAGAGCGGGAGCAATGCCGCGGCGATCGACCTGTCCTCGACTCGCGTGCGACTGGCGCAGAACCTCCTCGACGGCGTGCGCTCCGGCCAGGCGCTCGGCGCGCTGCTCGGCTATCAACTCGAGCGTGCGTTGCATGCGGCGACGCTCGATGCGTTCATAGCTCCCCTCCGGGCGTTCGCGCCGATTGAAGGCGTCACCGGCGATCACACGGTGGACGGTCTCTCGCTGCTCGACCGGAGAGCGAGCATCCCGTGGGGCACAGACACGTGGCCCGCCGTCGGCGATCCTACACAGGTCGCGCTGGATGCGCAGATCTCGACGCTGGCGGACACTGTCGACGCCATCTCCGACCTCATGCTAGCTGAGAGCGTTCATCAGCTGGTGCAAGGCAATACGAACCGCGCCGGTGCCACGGTCGACACGATCGGGCGCGGCGATGCGCCGCCACCGGTCCTCGACATCACGAGGACGCCGCGTCGTGGTGGGATGATCACGCATCGACTGTTCGCGATGCTCGACGGCACCATGCCGTCTCAATGGACAACGACACCGCGCGGACAGGGGGAGCCGCGACTCGCAGCGCTCGCCGCGAGCTTCTTGGGCTCTCCGTCGCGAGTGCGTGCGAGCGCGCAGATCGTCGGCCCCACCGGTACGGTCATCGCGACCGTCACGATGACCCTCGCCGATCTAGGCGTCGGTCCGCTCGATCTCCTCGTAATGCCGCAATCCGAGCTACAGGCACGACTTATACGCCAGGCATGGAGCCTCAAGCCCTCGGCGACGCCCGCCGGATCGAGCGTGAATCTCCTGTTGACGCGTGATCCCGCGTGGCCTGCGACTACGCTGTCGTTCGGGGAGGTTGCAACCGTGGTGGCGTCCACGAGCGCGCTGGTCGCCGGTGCGCGAGCGGCGACAGCCGTCGATTTCGCGACCACGGACGCGACCGTGGATCCATCGATCGACACGACAGAACTCCAGACGCGCGCGGATCAGGCCGCTGCGGCGCTGCAGACGGTTATCACGCATTTCACCGACGGGACCGCGGCCGACCAGGCGCTACTCGACGCCACACAGTTTGGCGCGCAGAACTCAGTGCCGTCGATCGACTCGACGGCGTGGCCCGCGCAAACCCAGTCGGCGTCGGCCGAGCTCGCGGCCCGAGCCACACAGTTGGCCAAATTCGACGCGGGGTTCTCTCGCACCGGGGCGGCGGAGACCGCGCTCCGCGATCACGACGTTGGGCGGCTGCAAATCATCTTCGGCGCCAGCTTCCCAGTCGTGGTCTGTCTCACGTCGACATTCGCCGCTACACTGGCGCCGATGTTCGCGGCCAGCGACACACTCGTGGCCAACGCACCACTCGCGCCACTCACGTGGCTTATGCGCTCGGCCCGCGTCCGCGCGGGCGCTGGACGACTCGCGGAGGCAATGGTGCACGCCGAAGCGCTGGCCTCGAGCGCACCGCTGACGCCAGTCGTGGCCCAGCTGCCTGTAGTAGCGAACGATCTGTGGGCGGCCTTACCACTCGCGACTGGCACCAAGCCGGCAGATCATATCTCGCTCGTCGCTGTGGGCCAAACCAGGGCCGTTCGTGCCGCGCTGTTCATCGACGAGTGGCTCGAGACCGTACCTAATGCAAGCGAGACGAGCGGCGTGACGTTCAACGTCAACGACCCATCAGCCTGTGCCCCTCAGGCGATTCTGCTCGGCGTTCAACCGGGAATCGCGGCTACCTGGACTCTTGAGAGTGTTGAGGGCACGCTGCTCGATGCCATCGACCTAGCGGAGTTGCGCGCCGTCGACCCGGACACTCTCGGCGGCGTGGGGCATTTTCTGCCGGCGCTGCTGTTCGCCGTCAATCTCGGCAACACGACCCCGGACACGATCTCGAGCGACTTGACGCGCGCTGTGCAACCGTCGCCGATCATCATTCGTCCGCCGATTCCAGTCGGACCACCCGTCGCCACGGAGAACTGAGACCATGCCCTCGCTGACAATCTGGACCCGACTCGAGCCCCGCTGCCGAAGCGCCGATTTGAGTGCCGCGCTCGAGGCGCGGACGCACGACCCGTTGTGGATGCTGACGCGGCAATGGCAGTTCGGCGAGACGCTGGGCGATGATGCTGGCTCGCCCATCTTGGCGACCATCGCGACGCTGAGCGCGCCGCTAGACCGGTATGCGCCCGGAACTGGCGCTCCAGTCGCGTTTCCGGCGAGCACGCCGCTCGAAGCGTTCACCGAACGCGAGGTCGTGCGACCATCGGGATCCGGTATCGATTACCGGCAGTCGGCCGATGCGGGTCTTTACTTTCTGCGGCTGCTGAGCGCAGGTGGCATCGGGTCACTGGCGCCGGCCTACGTCAGCCAGTACGCAATCACCGCGCCCGCGGCAACGATCGATGCGCCCGCGGCGGCGTTGGCCACCGTGGTCGCGGGCCGGGTACCCGATGGTGTTCGGTTGGCCGCCGACCTCCGCGCCGCACAGCCGAATCTTCCAGCCGCGCCAGCGATCCCTATCGCTGACAAGACGGCCGTGCAGACAGTGGTCGCCGCGTTTCTCAAGTGGTTCGACTCCGTGTACGATGCGCCCGCACCCGGAGGCACGGTAGATCCGCCAGCCTGGGTTGAAGAGCGCATGGAGTACCACTTCTCCATCGACGCGAGCGCGACCGACATGCCATGCGCGTTCCTGGCCGACCAGTACACTGGCAGCCAACCGATCGACTGGCCCTCGTTCGACTACGTCGCGAAACCGTTGGGCGAAGTCACGGCGGCGCCGGCCGCGGTCACTCGAACAGTCATCCCGGCTCCCGTGACGTTCAAAGGGATGCCCGCCCGCCGCTACTGGCAGGTCGAGGACGCGAACGTCGACCTCGGCGCCATCGAGGCCGGACCGACGGATCTCGCACGGCTCATGCTGCGCGAGTTCGCGTTGATCTACGGAAACGACTGGTTCCTGGTCCCGGTTCCCCTCGCAGTCGGATCGATCACGCGGATCACGTCGCTCATCGTGACCGACACGTTCGGCATCACGCAAACGATTCCGCACTATGCCTCGACGCCGGATGGTGGGCGGTGGCGCATGTTCGCGCTGTCCGGCGATGCCCTCGATCATCGGCTGATGATGGCGCCGGTCCTGGCACAAAGCCAGACGAGCGCGCTCCAAGAACAGGTGCTTCTCGTCCGGGACGATGCCGCGAGCCTGGCGTGGGGTGTCGAGACGATCGTCGCCGGAGCCAGCGGCGCTCCGATCGATCGGGCTAGCGCAACGGCAGCCGCGGCGGCGGTGCCGCCGCCCCCCTCTGCCAGCACGGCCCGTCGCTATGTGCTCGGTACATCGGCGCCGGAGTATTACTTCCCCTTCGTTGCGACGGCGATCAATGCGACGCAACAGCGACTCGTGCGCGCGGCCTTTTTAGGCACCGATGGCTCACGCGTGCCGATCACGCCGCTCGGACGCCTCCTTGCGCCCGAAGTGCCAATGTTCGAGGAGGAGTTTATCCGGGAGGGGGTTCGGATCGAACGCCTGTATCGTTCGGCCCGATGGACCGACGGCTCGACACACCTTTGGCTCGCGCGCCGCAAGGTGGCGGGCGCCGTTGCAGGCGCCAGTGGGCTGGCGTTCGATCAGATTGAGACGGGCTGAAACTCGAGTCGAGCGTTCCTATCGCATCTGCTACTTGCACTACAATCAAGCGCGCCCCGGTAGCTCAACAGGATAGAGCACTGTCCTTCTAAAGTCGGGGCTCCCGGTTCAAGTCCGCGTCGGGTCGCCATAGTTTACCCGATGGTACTTCACCATTACAAAAAGGACCCTCTATTACCCCGAAGCTTCTTCGTACGCTGCGACAGGCGTCAATAGGTTCAGGTGCCCGTTAAGTGCCCAGAAAACGGCTTTCTTACGGGCCTTCGGAGGTGCTGAGAAGGGCTAAGTCGTTTGAATCCGGCAGAGCCGGTTGGCGTTTGGCGCGTTATGAGCCCGACGAGCTACCAGGCTGCTCCACCCCGCGAAACCATCATAGCGGATACGCGCGCGCAGGTCAAACGCTCAACGACGCGTCACGGATGCGGACCGGCGGCAGCCGCGCTCGTTGAGCTGCTTTTCTGCGAGATCGCTTCGCACGCGAGCCGCACGATCGTGTCCGTCGAATGCGCCGCTTGCGAGAAGATGGTTTCTCCGCTTCGGGTCACCACGGTAACTTTGTTGACTTTCACAAGCCCGCCCAAACCCGTGATTCCCTTCTTGCTGGTTCCTTTGTCAAACAGCACCGCATAATCCGCATTGGATTTTTCTTGCGTCACGACCACCGCCGGACAATCCGACGTGAAATCCTGGTAGATGTCGGTCATTTCGGGATCGTACCCGCCGTAAAGGTTTCCGTCCGCGACGCTGCTCGCTCTGCCGAATCCTCCGGTTTCGGTCCACGACTGCGTGTCGCTGACGTATACGTGCGGCTTGGAAGGGTCGTTCGCGCGGTCGCCCGGAGAAGCTTCCGCCGCAGGCTTCGGGGCCGATTGCGCCGCGGCGTGGTTTGACGCTGCGTTCGCGCTGCTCACCGACGGTGCGCTCGGCGGAACAACGGCAACTTCGTACCGAGTCACGTAGCCCACTTTCCCGCTCGCCGTTCGCACTTTCACCGTGTAGCCCTGCATGTCGGAGAGGACCCGAATCTCTTCGTCGCACTTCAGCGTGGCGACCAATTTCAGCGGAATGGCTTGCTCGGAATCCGCCGTAACAGAAACGGAGGATTCGTCGCGGCATACGGCTTTCGCAAGAATGCCTTGAGCCGCACCCGACGACGCCGGGCTCGGCTGCTGTCCCCAAACCGCGCCGCCCGCGAAGATGAGAAGCGCCGACAGAACCGCCAGCGTGCGGAACATGCTTGCCTCCGGCAGGAAACTTCCTCGGATTAAGTCTATCCGCTTGCGGCGGATGATGTGAGGCGAGAGCACGCGCTGTGCTGAACCCGCCAACTTGATTCGCAGCGTGTGGATTTTATGAATGCGAGCGCTTGCGAGGCTGCGATTCTCCTTGCCGGATGCGGCGCACCACCGTCTGGTGCATGCGGTACGCGCGTTTCTCGGGCGCCCCGTGGCTCAGATCGTTGAAGGAAAACGTGATCTCGCTGGCCGACGCCTCTGCGTGCGTCAGCGCAATCGGGAGCCTGCCGCATACTCCGCTATCGACAAACGCAGTCTCGTACCGCGCACGTTTTGCTCCCCAGGTGTAAACGCGCAGCGAAGTGAAATCGCACGGCTGCCCTTCCGGTCCTTTTGCGTTGAGGACGAGATATTCGGGCTTCGGATTTCCCGAGGCGTCCTTGACCTGGTACAGATCGAACCACGCGACAATTCGCATTCCTGCGGAGCTCGCGTAGTCCGGCAGCGGCGCAGGAACATTGAGCTCGATGAATCGGCCAAGGACCCAGCCCGCCAGCGGCTGCTCTTCCGGCGGATACGCGCGAACGAGCCACCAATCCTCCTTCTTCGTGGGTGCAGGCTCGGCGGGCGCAGCCTCTTCGTCGCTGTCCGGGCGATTTGCCGCCGGAAGCTCGACTGGTTCACGCGCGAGCAGGTCGACAGGCATATCCTTGCTCAATTGGCGGATGCGTGGCGCATCGCGGCCGGCGTCCACGTGAAGATTGCTGATTACCCTGGTGTGCCCACGCGCTTCGACCGGCAGCGCCGCAGCCTTCATGCCGAGAGCCTTATCCGCGTCCCAGACCTCGGACGAGAGCATATCGCGCTCGTTGATCCACCCGGTCTTGCCGGTGGCGGTGCGAACGCGCACTTTGCTCTCGAACCGCTGCAGGATCGTGAGGCGCTCTCCAAAGGCGAGCGCGCCCACGGGCTCCCGCACCTGCGCGGAACTGCTCCACAGCGTGACCTGGCCGTTTCCGGCGTAGCCGACTTCCGCCGGCGCCTTGACGGCGCGGAACCGCAGGTAGGCGGCGACGGCGATGATCACAAAGAACGCGAGTCCGACCATCACCTTGCGCATCAAAACCGGTCCTGGGCCAGACGAGGCATGCGATTCATTGCACCGGCCATCACTATGAATTTGACGTAACCGAAGATTCTACACCAACCGACTTGCCGCGCCAGAAAACGCCCGCGACGGTTCCCGCCATGTGCGAATCGCAGCACGACGTTCTGGTACAATGCGGGACCTTGGAACGAGATTCGACACCTCCAGCGAGGAGAGAAAATGCAGAGTATCGAAAAGCTGAAGCCGCTCGCGCTGCTCGCGTTGCGCATCGCGCTGGGCGTAATCTTCATTTTTCACGGCTATCCAAAACTGACGCACGCGCAGCAGTGGACGCAGAACTTCGGCCACATGGGTTTTCCGGGTTATTTTGCCTATATCGCAGGAGTCCTGGAGGTTTTTGGCGGCGCCGTGTTGATCTTAGGACTTTTCACGCGCATCGCGGCGTTGCTCTTCGCAGTAGAAATGGCCGTTGCCCTGGTGAAAGTTCACGGCCTCCTTTCGGATCCGGCGGCCGTGCAGCATTATGAATTGCCTCTCGTTCTCTTCGCGGCGTCGTTTGTGCTGGCGACGGTCGGCGCCGGCATGATCTCCATCGACGGCGCCCTATTCGAACGGCGAGGGTCGCCGCGAAAAGCCAAGGCTTGAACGAAGGCTCCTCGCCCAGCCGAATTTTCGTCAGGCCGTTTGCGTCGAGTTTGGCGCGGCGGCCGGCGGCGCCGGCTGCGCAGCCACAGGCACGTACAGCGGGGCCTGCGGCATCACGATCCAGCCGATCAGGTAGGCCACACCTCCAAAAACGAATCCGGTGAAGATGAAGACCAACACCCAGACAAGCCGCACGATCGTCGGGTCGATCTCAAGATACTCGGCGACGCCCCCGCAGACTCCGGCGATCTTGCAATCGACCGACGAGCGCATCAGGCGCTTGTGCACCGGCGCGCCGGTTGCGGGCGCCGCGTGTTGGCGGGCACCGCAGAAGTAGCAGAAATTGGAGTAGTCGGTGATGTCTCTCCGGCAATTCGGACACATCATGTTCTTTACCCTCCCACGCGGGCCGCGTCGAGCGAATCCGCGCTTCCTACACTCAGGTACGATTCAAGCCCCCAAAAGGTTTCGCGGCCTCCGGGCTTTCATGCTAATAGCGGACGAGGTCGCGGACCGCGCGAACGATGTCCTCGGTCTGCGGTAGAATTTCGTCCTCGAGCTTCGGCTGATACGCCACGAAGGTGTCGGTGGCGGCAACGCGGCGCACAGGCGCGTCCAGGTAGGCGAACAGTTCGTCAGCGATACGCGCAGCGATTTCGGCGCCGTAACCCCAGGACAGCGCATCCTCATAGGCGACGATGACGCGATTCGTCTTGCGCACGCTCGCAGAGATCGCGTCCCAATCGTAGGGACTGAGCGAGCGCAAGTCGAGAATTTCGATGGAGACGTTGTCGCGGGCAAGTGCCGCGGCGGCCACTTCCGCGCGATGAACCACCGCACCGTACGTCACCACGGTCGCGTCCGCACCTTCTCGAACCATTCGAGCTTTGCCGAACGGGATGGTGAAGTCCGCGCCGGGATACGGCGAACGATTGTACGGCTGGCGGTAGAGATGCTTGTGCTCGAGGAAAAGGACGGGATCGTCCGAACGAATGGCGGTGCGGAGGAGCCCGCAGACATCGAGCGCGGTCGAGGGCATCACCACGCGGAGGCCGGGAATGTGCGTGAACACCACCTCGCCGCACTGGCTGTGATAAATCGCGCCGCCGGTGAGGTAGCCGCCAATCGGGACGCGGACGACGACGGGAGCCTTGAATCGCCCGCCCGAGCGCCAGCGCATCGTGGCCACCTCGTTGCGGAGCTGCATCATCGCCGGCCAGATATAGTCGAAGAACTGGATTTCGGGGACGGGCTTGAGGCCGCGAATCGCCATTCCCGTGGCGCGGCCGATGATCGCGGCTTCGGCCAGGGGAGAATTGAAGACGCGAGCCAGGCTGTAGCGCCGCTGCAATCCGGCGGTCGCTTTGAAAACGCCGCCCTTGCCTTTCACGGTCGTAAGATTCTCTTCGCGGCTGCAATCGGCGACGTCCTCACCGAAGACCACGATGCGTTCGTCGCGCGCCATCTCATCCATGAGCGTGGCCGAAACCATTTCGACCATGGTTTTCGGATTGCCGTCGCGCTTCGGTTCCGATTCAAACTGCTTGGCGGAGGGATCGACGTCCGGCGAGTAGACGAAATTGTAGATGGATTCCTTCGGCGCGATCGGCGCGGCGAGCGCGCGGTCGGTGGCTTCGACAATCTCGCGATCGACCTCGGCTTCGAGCGATTCGAGTTCGGCTTCCTCGAGAATGCCCTCGCGCACCAGAAACAGTCCGAAATTCGGGATGGGATCGCGGTGCGCTTCCGATTCGCGCTCCGCCGCGGGCTTGTAGAGCTTTTCATCGTCGGAGAGAGAGTGTGAATACGGACGCGTGACGTGCGCGTGGACGAGTGCGGGACCCCGCCGCGTGCGCGCGTACGTCACGGCGCGGCTCAATGCCGCGTAACTCTCGAGGGGGTCGGTGCCGTTGCATTCCTCGACGTGCAGCCCCGGAAAGTTCGAGACCAGCTTCGAAATGCTGCCGCCGGCCGTCTGCGCTTCGACGGGAACGGAGATCGCGTAGCCGTTGTCTTCGACCAGAAAGAGCACCGGGTAACGCCCGAGGCTCGCGGCGTTCATCGCTTCGAAGAATTCTCCTTCGCTGGTCGCTCCCTCGCCGCCCGAGACGTACGCGATTTCGTCGCGGTGGAAACCGACGGCGTCGCCAAGCGGCGCTTTCCGGGCCTGGTCGAGCGCTTTCGGAAATTGTTCGTAGTAGAGCGACGCTTCGGCGGCGCCCACGGCGTGAAGCCAGCGCGTGCCCGTGGGCGAGGAGCCAGTGACAATGTTCGACTTCTGGTGGCCCCAGTGCGAGGGCATCTGGCGCCCGCTCGAGGAAGGATCGTCCTGCGCGCCAACCGCCTGAAGCAGCATTTCGTACGGTGTGACGCCAAGCGCCAGGACCAATGCGCGGTCGCGGTAATAAGGGAAGAACCAATCGTAGCCGGGCTTCAGGAGAAGGCCCGCAGCCACGAGAACAGCCTCGTGCCCCGCCCCGCTCATCTGGAAGTAGGTCTTATTCTGGCGCTTGAGCTGAATCTCGCGGTCGTCGAGACGGCGCGAGAGGAACATCGTGCGATACATGCGGATCAGCGCATCTCGCTCAAGGCCCTGATATTTTGCGGAATCGAATTTCGTGGCTGTCTTGATCTTCGTTTGAGATGCCACGCGGTTTGCCTCCGCCGCAGAGGTTGACCGGCTCGGATGGTTACGGCCCATTATAGCAGGGCTCGGGCCTTGCCGGCTCACCGAAGAACTCAGAATCGCTGGCTCAGGTGTGAAACCCCCGACGAAGACGCACCCTTAGAGCCAGAGCCCAACCTACAAAATATTCACCGCCCGCGCCGCCAGCAGCGCCACGATCGACAGCGAAATCATCGCCTGCAGCATCATCCCCACCTTGGCCCACCGCGACAGCACGGACGTATCTGTCGGCGAAAACGCCGTGCTCGTATTGAACGCCAGAAACAAATAGTCCATGAACTGCGGTGACCACGAAGTGTCCGCGCCCGGCATCACCATCTGCGGAAACATGAACGACCGCTTCCACCGCCCCTTCGCACGCTCGCGTCCCGTTGGTCCGCCTCCGTCGAGCTTCCAGTACCACAGCGCGAACACCAGAATATTGGTCACCCACAGCGCGCTCGCAGACCGCAGCAGCGACTTCGGCGGCTCCGCGTGTTTCGGCAGGCCCTGGATCAGGAAGATCAGCGACGCGATCATCGCGAGCATGATCGCGCCATTCACCACAAACGTCAGAATTCGCGCCACGTCGTACCGGCCGCGCGCGTGCGAAACGAATATCGGGACCATCAGCACCAGAACCACCGCCACCAGCCCCCAGCTTGGCCCCAGGGAGAGCGGTTCCGGCAGCGCCGCATAGACGCACCCGGCGGCCACCATCGCCACCAGCGCCGGCCATCGCGGTTCCCGCATCGTCTCGCCGCTCATCGCTCCGCCTCGCGCACTCCCAGCATCCGCCGCAGTCTAATGCACTCCTCGCCCTTTTGCGAAACCAGAAATCTCACATCGATCCCCGCACTTGGCGCCTCCCCGGGGTATTTCTTCTGCTGCCCTTCGCCCAACTTCTTCCCGCCCGCGTCCATTTCTTTGCGATAATGAAAAAATGGGAATTGGTTTCCTACAAGAACGTTGGCTCCCGAAGTCGATCCTCTGTCTTCGGGACTACAGCTCCA